>ERZ1036420.344-NODE-344-length-40475-cov-5.171178_pt1 | contig 40475 bp, 37 predicted proteins | sample MGYA00514220_ERZ1036420 | MGnify/ENA primary metagenome ERZ1036420 (study PRJEB33795, sample SAMN09464938) | human gut metagenome | host: Homo sapiens | place: USA: Stanford, California | collected 2016-10 | study: EMG produced TPA metagenomics assembly of the...
CTTATTCTCCACATCATCGATTGCATCGATGATCGCAGACCGGAAACCGCTGCGTTCCAGAGAAGCCACTCCGACGATCGTAGTGCCTCCCGGAGAGCAGACCGCGTCTTTCATCGCGCCGGGGTGCTGCCCGGTCTCCAGATGCAGCTTGCCTGTGCCGACAAGCATCTGAGCCGCAAAGCGATATGCCTGCGCCCTTGTCAGTCCGTGTTTGACACCGGCATCTCCCAGTGCTTCGATAAACATTGCCGCGTAAGCGGGCGTACAGCCGCATACGGTACCCGCCACGGAAAGATGGGCAGTGTCGACCGTCTCAACCAGCGCAATTTTTTCAAACAGGTCTTTGACCATCTCAAATTCTTCTCCGGTCAGCGAATGCTTGTCCTCGCAGACGATAATTCCTTCTGCGACTGCCACCGGAGTATTGGGGCAGATACTCAGGTGATGTGTTCCCGGAAGAAGGTCCTGCTCCAGTTTTTCAAACGGATAGCCTGCCGCCACCGACACAACGATCTTATCTTTCAGCTCTTCCCGGATGGGCGCTGTCACTTCCTGGATCATGTACGGCTTTACCGCCAGAATGACCAGATCCGCGCTGTCCGCCACTTCTTTGGCGTCCCTGCACGCATGCATTCCCCGTTCTTCTGTATTGCGGCAAAGCTTTTCCCAGTTTCTGGCGCATGCATAGACCTGTTCCGGCTTTAACGCGCCTGTGCGCAGAAATCCTTCCGCCATCGCCTGTGCCATATTTCCAAATCCTATGAATCCTACTTTTAATTCTGACATTTCAAGATTCCTTTCTGTTTTACACTCTCACTGAGCAATCGTTCCGTTGGATGAACGGTTATCTCACTGAAAATACTGGTCGATTCCATCTGCGATGCCATCCACCATTTTCTTCTGGAAATCGCTGTCCGCCATTTTGGAATCGTCACCGGCATTGGACATAAATCCCATTTCCACAATCGTCACCGGCATGGTTGACCAGTTGATTCCGCTCATGTCATCGGTAATCATGACACCGCGGTTGCGCAGACCGGTAGCCTGACAGTAACTGTCAATGATACACTGGGAAAGCCGCTGGCTTTCCGGGGCAAGGGCAGATACGAACGCATTGGAATCCGACGGCGCCATACAGAGCGCACCATTGACGGAACTGTTGTCGTCACCATTGGCATGGATCCTCACCAGAATATCTCCACCCACAGATGACGCATACTCAGCACGCTCTTTGTTGCTGATATTTACGTCATGTGTCTCACGTGTCATATAGACCGTATATCCTCTGCTTTCCAGCTCCGTGCGCAGCAGCAGGGAAACCTGAAGGTTCAGTTCATACTCATCCAGCCCTGAAACACAGCCTGTGGTTCCCGAGGTCACTCTGGCTTTCATAACAGAACTTCCAGGACCGACTGGCTCTTTTCGGCTGTCCCCCTGTCCCTGATGACCGGGGTCGATCACGATCACCTGACTCAGTTCCTTTTTGTCTGTCAGCACACCGTCGGCATTAAAGTAATACGTTTCTCCGTCGACCACAAACTCTCCGCTGTGGAGTCTTCCGCCCCAGTCTCTCAGATAATACCAGTTCTCTCCCTGCTGCAGCCACTGACTGCTTGCCATCTTGCAGTCGCTGTTGAACCAGTACCAGTCATTTCCGATCTTGCTCCAGCCATTGTTTAATGCTGCGCCCCAGCCGCGGAAGTAATACCAGACGCCGTTTTCCTGACGCCACTGGTCATGGAGCATTCCTCCCCAGTCTCTGACGTAATAGAGGTTTCCTCCCTCTTCGATCCACTGAGCGCTTGCCATGGTACAGTCACTGTTGAACCAGTACCAGTCATTTCCAATCTTGCTCCAGCCATTGTTCAAAGCTGCGCCCCAGCCGCGGAAATAATACCAGATTCCATTTTCCTTGCGCCACTGGTCATGGAGCATTCCTCCCCAGTCTCTGACATAGTAGAGGTTTCCTCCCTCTCGGATCCACTCAGCACTTGCCATCGAGCAGTCTTCATGGAACCAATACCAGTCATTTCCCAGCTTGTTCCAGCCGTTATTCAGCGCACCGCCCCAACCGCGGAAGAAGTACCAGGTGCCGTTCAGCTGTTTCCAGCCGTCTTCCTGATTGGTACTTTTGAACATTTTATCGTTCTGCTCCGGATCCAGGTAATAAAGATCATTTCCGTTTTTCTGAAGTCCGCTGAGACGATGTCCGTCCGCGGTATCCAGCAGATACCATTCACCGTCAAGGATCAGCCAGCCGGAAGTCGGATCCGTTGCGTAATTGCCGTTCTTGCAGACCGCGCCGTTCATGATGTAGTAAATCTTGTCCTGAACGGTGATCCAGCCTTCCTGTGTATACATCTTTCCGTCCTTGTCGAAGTAACGGGTCTGTCCGTCAACATCAGCGAAACCATCCTTCACGATCGTTCCGTATGCACTTTCTGCACCAGGCTGTCCCCCCTCCTCGGAGGAACAGTACACATGTGCCACACCGTTCTCATCCGTGTACGTCTGTGCGCCAGTGAGAAGATATCCGGTATCCGCCGCTGCCAGGTAGGTCTTGCCGCCTTCTGTAAACAGTCCGGTCTTCGGAGCGCCAGTCTGTGCGTCATAGAAGATCCAGTGATCATTGCCTTCCGCATCTTTCACCTGATTCCAGCCCGCCTCATAGACAGTTTTCCGTGCTCTCTCACCCTCCGCAGCTTCTCCCGCGGACTGAGCGGATGGCGCCGCACTTTCTTCAGACGCTTCGGATGCCGCCGTATTTTCTCCGGATGGTACAGACAATGCCCCATCTTCTTCTGACTGCACGGACGGCGTATCTGCTGCCGTCTGTTCTGATGACGGCTTCTCTGATACTTCTGCCGCCGCATCTGCTTCGGAATCCGGCGCTGCGGCAGGCTCCTGCGCCGGTGTTTCCTCCGGATTCGGAACTTCACTCTCTGTCTGAGACTCCGCATTCACAGATGCAGAATCCGAGACGTCCGAAGCAGCGTAAGCTGTCATCGGAGCAGCACTGACAGAAACGGCAATCGCCATCGCTGCCAACCATTTTCTTTTCATCCTTACTCCCTCCCATCATTTTTCATATATCCTAAAATAAAGCTATTTTCCAAACATACTCTGGCAGTTTCCTGCACTTCCTTTCCCAGGCTTCATTCCTCCGCTCTCACGCTGAGGCCGTCGCGCCCTTCGAACCATCCGCCGCCCTGGGGAATTTCCGTGTTTTTCCACTCGTCGGCTTTTTCATACCTGCCGCTGCGCAGACAATCCAGCAGCTGACGTCCCATTCCCACATACATCCGGCGGTGCCCAACAAATTCATTGTTCAGCGCCGGAAGAGAAATTTCCGTGGTACAGAAGCTTCCGTGGCTCTGGTAGAACAGTTCCGGCCGCTCTGACAGAAGCAGCTCCATCAGCGGCTGGTAATAGGCTCTCAGATACGCCTCCCTGGTAAAATCAAACGCCTGCCCTTCTTCCGTCTGGGGCACTTCCCGGATCACAGCCGTATAAAATCCTCTTTCATAATAGTTCATGCACGCGACCTTGTGCAGGGGAGCGCCTTTTCCGATCTTCGCAACCCCTTCCGCTTCCTGGCAGGCATTCCGGAAGGCGAGCTGGCTGTTTTCACTCCTTCCCACAGATTCCCACACACTGTAGGATCCGGAACCTTTCTGCATACCGATCAGATCATAACGATATTTTTTCCCGTATCTGCCGATCTCTGTCAGTCCCGGCTGCTCAATCTGATTGATGTGTACCAGATAATCATCCTGAAACATTTTTCCCGCAATGATCTTTGCAAAAATTGCTCCCAGGTAATGGGAGATCGTTCCCTTTTCGCTGACATCCAGATACATAGTCCTGGCAGATTTCACCAGCTGGTCCCCTTTGACCTCCAGGGCATTTTCCACCATCGCCATTTTCTGCAGCAATTCACTTTTCCTTTTCTCACGAAACGGCGGCATCAGCCGCCCAGCCGACATCGTACAGGTCAGGACTGCATGGAGCAGTTCCAGATTGGTGAATTCCAGCATCATATCATTTTTGCACAGTCCGCTGGAATCCTGGGAATCGATGACCGTCACCGGCATGGTATATGTTTTCTCTTCTGTTAAAATCATAAAAACCTCATTCAGTACTCTCCACCGTGTTCCTTCAGCCATCGCTCACGCTGCCGGTAATCCGGCAGTACGGAAGCGACAGTCTGATAAAACTGCCGGGAATGATTCATTTCCTTCCGATGAGCCAGTTCATGGACCACCACATAATCCAGGATCTCCTCCGGCATCCGGATCAGCTTCCAGTTAAAATTCAGATTGCCTTTGCTGCTGCAGCTGCCCCATCGTGTTTTCTGCTCACGGATCGTGATCCTTCCGTAGGTCACTCCCATTTTCTCCGCATAGAAAGCAACTTTCCCTGGAAATATCTTCCGTGCCTCCTGAATCTTTTCCTCCCGCTCGCCGGGCGTCAGCTCCTGCCGCTCCCGCAGTCTCGTCTGGGCATACAGCTTCTGCTGTTGCTGCCGGATCCATCCCTGTTTCTGCCGGAGAAATTCTTCAATCTTTCTGACAGGACAGCGCAAAGGCGCACGCACCACCACCGAACCGTCACGGCTGATCTGGATGGCGATACTCTTTCTGTTTGTGCGTATCAGCTGATAATCCGGCGGGTCGGGAAAACCGCTCTGTCCTTCCTGACCCGCCGTCTTTTTCTCTTCACTCATCTGCCTATCCCAGATATGCCTGCAGAAGTTCCAGCGTATTTTTCACACCGTCTCTGTGGCTTCTCTCATACCCATGAGAAGCATAGACACCCGGTCCGATCAGTCCGTGACGCACATCATGACCGGCGGTCAGCGCTGCCTCTGCGTCGGAACCGTAATACGGATAAACATCCACCGCATAGTTCAGTTTCTTCTCCTGCGCAGCTTTCACCAACGCGGAAACCACCTCATAATTGTAAGGTCCACGGCTGTCCTTCGCGCAGATGGAAACCATTCGCTCATCGCATTCCAATCCTTCGCCGACGCATCCCATGTCCACGGAAAGGATCTCGGTCACACCTTCCGGAACCGTCGCGGAAGCCCCGTGACCCACCTCCTCATACACGGTAATATGCTGGTACACGCAGCGTTTCGGAGTAACCTTTTCCTTCTTCAGATACCGGGCATATCCCAGCAGGATTCCGACACTCAGCTTGTCATCCAGGAAACGGCTCTTGATATATCCGGATTCTGTCACCGTTGTGCGAGGGTCAAAGCATACGATATCCCCATTGTGGATTCCCAGCTGATTCAGGTCTTCCACCGAAGAAACCGGCTCGTCCAGCACTGCTTCCACCGTATCCCAGGTTCTCTTTGTCTCGTTATATTCACCATTCACATGGATGGACGCATTCACCAGCTGGCAGGTGGCGGAGTACACCTTTCCGGATTTCGTGATGACCCGACAGTTCTCTGTCTCCGCATTGTTGGGGTTCATTCCGCCAAGGGGCGTCATTTTCAGCCTTCCGTTTCCTTTTTTTTCACACACCATCGCTCCCAGCGTATCCGCATGTGCTTCCAGCAGAATGGCATTGTCCTCTTCTTTTCCTCCGAGCTTTACCAGCACTCCGCCTTTCACCGTCTGCACCGGTTCATAGCCCAGCTTTCTGTATTCTTTCATCAGATAATCCGCCACATTCTGTGTATATCCGGACGGGCTGTCGATCGCAAGGATCTTCTGTGTCTCCTCGATAATGTATTCTACATAGCTTTTTTTCATCTTCCAGTCTCCCTTTTTCGTTACTTTTCCATCGGATAAATGATGCCCCAGGATTTTCTCAGACTGTCCATCAGTTCCATGATCCGGATCGTCTCTGCATGCGGCATCTGCGGACACTCCTTCCAGCCTTTCTCCAGCGCCTCTTTGCACGCCAGAACTTCATACTCATACCCGTTGATCTGCTCCGGCACCGGAATCGTGCGGATACAGGCACGGCTCAGGTCAAAGATACGGATTTCCTCCGGATTATTGATATTCTGCACTTCAATATAGCCCTTGTCCCCGTTGATCACGCCAAGGCGGTCCGACTGCACCATCATGGAGCTGTACAGCACAGCCATTCTTCCATCCTCAAAAGTCAGGGTGATGCTGTTCTGCGCATCCACCCCGGTCTCCCATTTGACGCAGGCAGAGGAAACCTCTTTGATCTTCTCCGGAAATGCCATACATGCAAAATTAATCGGATAAACGCCCAGATCCAGCAGCGCTCCTCCGCAAAGATCCGGGTTTGTCATCCGTTCCACATGGGTGATCGGGTAACCCAGGTTAGCACTCAATGAAGTGACTTTTCCGATCACTCCGCTGTCGATCAGATCCAGGATCATCTGGCGGCTCGGCATATAACGGGGCCAGATCGCTTCGGTGAGAAGCAGGCCTTTCTCTTCCGCAAACGCAGTCAGGTCTCTCGCCTGTTCCGCATTCATTGTAAACGCCTTCTCGCAGAGTACGTTTTTTCCATGCTCCAGCGCCAGTTTCGCATGTTCATAGTGCATGGAATGAGGCGTTGCCACATACACCAGATCCACTTCCGGGTCGCTGACCAGTTCCTCATAGGAGCCGTATGCCTTCGCGAATCCCTGCTCTTTCGCAAAAGCCTCCGCACGGGACAGCTCCCGCGCGCCCACCGCATAGGGTTCCACGTCTTCTCCTCTTTCCTGCAGGCCGCGCACCGCTGCCGCCATCGACCGGGCGATATTGCCTGCTCCCAGGATTGCTACTCTCATTTTCATGTTTTATCTCCTTTTTCTCCACGGAAATTTTTCACAAAACCTTTGGTGAAATTATACTACAGATCGGCGGCAAATGCCAGTAGATTCATGAAGGCTAAACGGACGAAATCCGCCAGGGGCAGGTGGTCTGCGTGTACGGCGGGCGGCTGCAACGATGTGGAAAATCCAAGCATTCCAAAGTCCCTCCGGACGGGCACCGGAGCGATTCGCCAGGAAAGCTTTATGCTTTCCCGACTCAGCGCTCCTCAGGCTCAGTGCGTGAAGCACTTCGCCTGACCCATCCTCCGGGGCTTCGGAATGCCAAGATTTTCTCACATCGTTGCAGATGCCCGCCATACACGCAGACCACCTGCCCCTGGCGGATTTCTGTTCGTTGGAAGTGGAGGTTTGTAATGTCCGGTACAGAAAACGTGAATGTTCAGGTGGAATGTGGACGGTGAGATGTCGGAGTATTTTTTTGCTGGATGGAGGGGGTTCGTTTTTTTCGGATGTGTGTGATTGCCAGGGTGACGAGTTGTATGCAGCCGATGATGATGGTCAGCAGCAGGGCATAAATGATCAGCAGGATCAGGCGTGCTGCGTTGAGTATACCGGTTACAAATGTGTGTTCTGTCATGCTTTTTGTCCTCCATTTCCTCATAATATGGTATTCCCATCTGCCGGAATTGTTCCTTGTGTTTTGCAGATATTGTTTCTTTGCAGTACCGGCACTTTCGTGGATCAGGGGTTCCTTGTCCTCGAAAGTGCCGGCTGCTTTTTTTGATGTTATGCCATTATTTTAGGAAATTTGGAGGTTTTTTTCCATCGACTGAGGTTACATTTGCCGTGGAAAGCTTACATTTTTGTAACGAATCCTTTCCGAATCAGTCGATTTTCAGGATCATTTCCAGGATTCTCCGGGCGCAGATCCGGATTTCTTCTTTTGTGATATAGCCTTTCTCCAGCGCTTCCATCACGCGCTCCGGATAGCCGTTTGCCATCTTGATATCGTTTCCGGCTTTTGCTTCCCGGTAATGTTCTCCGTGGGTCCACCAGTCGGTGGTCACAATTCCCCGGAAGCCCCATTCTCCGCGGAGGATGTTGGTCAGCAGGTCTTTGCTCTCGGACGTGTGTACGCCGTTGACCAGATTGTAAGAGGACATGATCGTATACGGATCTGCCTCCTTTACGATAATCTCAAAAGCTTTCAGGTAGATTTCTCTCGCCGCCCGCTCGGAAACTCTGGAATCGCTGTCTTTTCGGTCTGTCTCCTTGTTGTTGAACGCAAAATGCTTTACGCTGGCTCCGATATGCTGGGACTGGATGCCCCGCACAGCCGCGGCGCCGGTCTTTCCTGCTACCAGCGGATCTTCGGAATAATACTCAAAGTTTCTTCCGCACAGTGGGCTTCTGTGAATATTGACTGCCGGGGTCAGCCAGATTCCGATGTTGTTTTCCTTGACTTCTTTCGCGCCGGCTGCTCCCACTGCCTCTGCCGCTTCCGGATCCCAGGTGCACGCCACCAGTGTCGCGCAGGGCCATGCGGTGGTCGTCACGCCGCACTGCGGCTGGATCCGAAGGCCTGCCGGGCCGTCTGCCGTCATGACATTGGGAACTCCGTATTCCGGAAGATTACCCATTCCATAGGTATTCGCCACGCCTGTGTTCGGCTGTCCGCCCAACAGATGAATCATCTCTTCCTCGGAAAGCTGATCCAGAAACGCATCCATGTCTGCGCGTCCTTCCGCCACGTCGCTCAGCAGGATCCTGCCTTCCTGCCACGCCCAGCTATGCCGGTCAACAGCACGAACCGCAGGCGCAATCCCTTCCAGAGTGCTGAGATCCTGCCGCTCCAGTCCCGGCTCTTCCTCATACTCTCCGGTCTGCAGCGTCTCATAACTTCCGTCTGCCAGCATCCTTCTGGTCAGCTTTTTCGGTTCCAGCTGTCTTGAGAGTTGTTCCGTTACGGTATCCTGCTCCACTTCATACTCAAAAAATTCGATTCTTTCCGCGTCTCTTACAGAATTTCCCACGTAGAAACAGTAAGAACCTTTTTCCAGAACCCATGCGGATTCCGCGACTTTTCCGGTGTCATCGTAGGATGCCATCTGAGCCACCGGAAAACGGAGTTCGATTTTCTGACTCTCTCCCGCTTTCAGCATTCTTGTCTTTTTATAGGCTGCCAGCACCTTCGCCGGTTTTCCCAGTTTTCCCTGGGGCGCTCCGTAATAAATCTGGACAACCTCACGTCCTTCCCGGTCGCCGGTGTTGTTTACTTCCACAAGGAAGCGGATCATGCCGTCCATCGCATCTGCTTCCAGCGTATAAATTCGGAAAGTTGTATAGGACAGTCCGTAGCCAAACGGATAGTTGACTTTCTCCGCCGCACCCGGGATTGTCTCAAAGTAGCGATAACCCACATAGATATCATCGGTATATTCTACATAATTTCTGGACTCATGGAAATTCGCGCTGGACGGATAATCTTCCAGAGACGCCGCAAAAGTATCGGTCAGTTTTCCGGAAGGATTCACATCGCCGCAGAGGATATCCGCCGCAGCCAGTCCGCCTTCCATTCCTCCCTGCCATGCCATCAGGACAGACGGAATCCGGTCGTCCTCTTTGAACCAGGAGGTATCTACCATTCCTCCCACATTGAGAACAACCGCAACCTTTGCGAAGTTTTCCCGGACGGTCTCGACCATCTTCTTCTCAGCCTCTGTCAGATAAAAATCTCCGTTTTCAAAAATCGACTGGCTGAGACTCTTCTGGCGCACCTCGTCCTCAAACAGCTGGTAGCCTTCCTCCTGGGTGGAACAGGTACGATCCCAGCCCTCGCCGGAAAAACGGCTGATGCTGATGACCGCCGTATCGGCAAACGCTTTCGCCTGAGCCAGCAGTTCTTCGGGGATTTCCGGCTCCCTGGTCATTCCCGGCAGCGCGCCTTCGGCGTACTGTTTTTCCATTTCTTTCTGATAAAAAGCGGCGAGTTCATGGAACAGCTCCACTTTTCCCTCCTGCTCTTTGATCTTCATTCCTTCATACAGATTGCGGACATAGGCAACCGTAACGTCGCCGCTGCCGCCGCCTCCTTTGACATAATCAATGGTTCCCTTTCCGAACAGAGCGACTCTGGTTCCCTCCGCCAGAGGGAGCAGACCCGTCGCATTTTTCAGCAGTACCATTCCTTCTCCTGCTGTCTTTCTGGACAGTTCGATGTGTTCCGCGCTGCCTGTTACTTTTTTGCTGCCGAGAGGCAGATTCGGCTGATATAAAACTCTCTGCCATTTTCCCATAAGTTTTATCCTCCTGTTATAGTTTTCCCTGCACTTTTCAAATTGTTTTCATGCATTTTCCGGGATATATTACGTTACTATCAGAATAACGCAAATGACCGGAAAGAACTATAAGACTTTTGCCGAATAATACCACTTTTTTGTCTTTTTGAAGGCGGACGGTGACTGCGCCCGGAGCCGGAGACGATTGGCGGAAGGCGGACAGCCGGCGGGGCGGTGGGATGTGGAATGCGTGCTCACTCCGACATCCGGACAGAAACGGGCAGGGTGTTCGCCGGACGCGGAGCGACGATAACGCCATGGTATTTTCTGCCGGATGTCCGCTCCGTGTGCCGTCGGACACCCTGCCCGTTTCTGTCCGTCTGTAGTCGCAAGCACTGCATTTCCACATCCCGCTGCCCCGCCGGCTGCCCGCCTTCCACCTCCGTCTCCGGCTCCGGGCGCAGTCACCTGTGTTATGAGGGGATGGAGTGTTGTTTTTTGCGCAGTTTCTTTCATGGTGCTTTTTGATTGCTTAAATAAATAGACGGTTTATTCTTTACTTTCACCAGAGATATATCTATAATGTTCTACGAATAGTTCTGCCACATCTACGGGACACTTTTGATTGGTTTTGGACTGTTTCTTTTAGCCGTTTACTTTTTTTCATTACTTTTTTGACTGCATTTTGTATTTTTATTGTATTTAGAATTGAGAAATGAGGGATTTGAAATGGAATTTTTTCAAGTTGAGAAAATAACGGATCATGTGACGAGGATTTCCGGACTGATCTCGGAGTATATGTATCTGGTGGAGGGGTCGGAGCGGGCTTTGTTGATTGATTCCGGGTGCGGTGCGGGAGATGTCCGTTCTTTTGTTGAATCGCTTACACCGCTTCCTTTGTCGGTGGTTCTGACGCATGGTCATTATGATCATGCCGGAGGGGCCGGCAGATTTGAGGAGGTCTGGATCAATCCTGTGGAGCTGATTCCTACACCGATCCACTATGACCGGTCTCAAACTTTTGAGAAGTTGAAAGCTGGGCATCCTTCTCTCCGGTTGGAGGATATGTCACCGGATCCGGTTTTTTATCCCGACAGCGAAGCTTCTGTCCTCTGTCATCCTTTGACTGCGGGTATGAGGTTTTCTCTTGGCGGGATTTCTGTGGAGGCAATTCCCTGCCCCGGACATACGCCGGGAATTTTTTGTATGCTGATCGTGGAGGATCGGCTGCTTCTGACTGGCGATGCCTGCCATTCGATCAGTTACCTTTTCTTTGACAACGCACTTTCCATTGAAGAATACCGGGAAAATCTGTGTGTCCTGAAACAGCAGGAGGAGCGCTGGGATTCTCTGCTTCTTTCCCATCCGATCGGCGCAGCTCCAAAGAGTATGCTGGATGAAGTGATCCGGCTATGCGACGAGATCCTGGCGGGGACAACGGATGAGGTCCCCTATGATTATCAGGGGAAACCTGCCTTTATCGCAAAAGCAGTGGACGAAAATATGCTGCGCAGAGACGGAGTATATGGAAATATCATCTTCCGCAAAGACAAGCTGCAGCGAAATCAGAGACCGGAATGAATTTTCAAACACGCTCTAAAAAGCGTATAAAAATAACCGTCGACCTTATCCTGACAGGTCAACGGTTATTAAAATTTTATTATACTCTGCTCTGCATCGAATTTTCCCCAAAGATCACACTGATGCTTGTGCCGACCTCCGGTGTGCTGTCCACTTCGATCTTGGCGTCGTGCAGGATCGCTCCGTGTTTCACGATGGACAGTCCAAGTCCTGTGCCTCCGGTAGCGCGGGAATGGCTCTTGTCTACGCGATAGAAGCGTTCAAAGATCCGCTCCTGTTCTTCTTTCGGGATTCCAATACCCGTATCTTCCACACGGATGACCGGATGTCTCTCTTTGTTGTATCCCACCGAAATTTTCACTTTGCCGTCGGCTTTGTTATACTTGATCGCATTGTCGCAGAGGTTGTAAACCATTTCATAAAGAATCTGCCGCGCGCCGTGTACAACCGCCATCTGACCTTCCACATTCAGTTGGACATTTCGCTCTTTTGCCCGCAGCATCAACTGGCCTTCCACGTCCTTGCAGAGCTGATACAGCTCCACATCTTCCATCATAATGGATTTGTCACTCTCGTCCAGCCGGGACAGTTTGATGATGTCTTCCACCAGAGAACTCAGGCGGCTCGCCTCGCTGTGGATCCGTCCGGCAAACTTCGGAATATCTTCCGGCTTTACCATATTGTTCTCAATGATCTCCGCATAGCCGGAAATGGACATCAGCGGTGTTTTCAGCTCGTGGGAAACATTTGCGGAAAATTCCTTGCGCATGTTTTCCGCTTTCTGTTTCTCCGTGACATCCAGTACCAGGATCACTGCACCGGATATCCGGTTGTTCACCCGCACCGGATTCGCCAGCAGCTGGTACGTACGTCCCTGTACCTCCAGCAGACGTTCGTTGGACTTGCCGGTCAGCGCCTCATCCAGCGCTTCCTTCAGCTCCTGGTTGCGGCTGACTGTGATGATATTGTGGTTGACACATTCCTTTGCCGTCACATCAAACAGTTCCTGGGCAGAACGGTTGATAGACAGGACATCCGACTGATTAGTGACGATCAGACCGTCCTTCATGTACTCGGTGATCGTCATGTATTCTTCCTGATTCTGCTTCATCTGGTTGACCTGCTCGCGGATCTTATTCTGCTGCTGGTCGATCCGCTTCAGCAGCGGCTCCAGTTCATCGTACGCCACATTTTCCATGGGATGTTCCAGATCCAGATGGTTGATCGGTTCTACCAACTGACGGGTCATGCGGTTTGCAAACAGCATCGTAACCAGCAGGATCGCAAGAATCAGCAGGATCACTCCGGCAATTCCGGAAGTGATAAACGCAAACACGCTTTCCGTTGTGCTGGCAAGCCGCAGAACATTGCCATCGTCCAGACGAATCGCATAGTAGAACGTCTGCGTCTGCAGCGTGTTGGAGTAACGGGAAATCTGCGCGCTGCCATTTCGCACTGCCGTTTCAAACTCCGGACGGCTGCTGTGGTTTTCCATAGACGATTCCTCTTCTACAGAATCGTAAAGAATGCTTCCATCGGAAGCGATCAGGGTGACTCGGCTTTCCGTCCGTGTTCCAGCCTTCTCCACATATTCTTCTCCATATGTGTTCACTGCATACGCCATCACCTGGCACTCGTCCTTGACTGCTTCCTGCATCTGTTCGCTCAGATTATTGTACATGAACCAGCTCATGGAGAGAAACGTCAGAATGATTGCAGTAACAACGAGAATTACCTGATGTTTGAATATTCTTCGCTTCACCGGCTTACCCTCCTATCCGGTAGCCGACGCCGCGTACCGTTTCTATCATATCTCCGCAATGACCCAGTTTCTGGCGAAGCGTCCGGATATGAACGTCCACCGTCCTCGTCTCGCCGTCGAAATCATAGCCCCACACATGGCCGAGCAGACGGTCTCTGGACATGACAATACCCTGATTTTCCATCAGATATTTCAGAAGTTCAAACTCCTTCAGCGTCAGCGTCACTTTCTGGTCGCCGATCAGCACCTGATGCTGTTTGACCTGGATCTGGATATCGCCGATCTGGAGTACCTCCTGATTCTTCTCTTCCTTGCCGGCTCTCCGCAGCACCGCACGGATCCTGGCGATAAATTCCATCATTCCGAACGGTTTTGTGATATAATCGTCCGCGCCGTAGTCAAGCCCCATAACTTTATCGTATTCGGCGCCCTTCGCTGTTACCATGATCACCGGAATCTGTCTGGTCACTTCGGAAGCTTTCAAGCGGCTCAGAATCTCCAGGCCGTCCTCCCCGGGAAGCATGACATCCAGAAGAATCAGTTCCGGCAGCTCTTTTTCCAGCTCCTGCATCAACTCCTGTCCGCTGTCCATCCCCTTGGCGTGAAAGCCACTGGACTCCAGCGTATATACGATCAATTCCCGGATATTTCTCTCATCTTCCACGCAATAAATCATTGTCATTCTCCTTCATGCTGTCCCGTAATAGAAAATTCCACCCATTCTGCAATGTTGGTCGCATGGTCTCCGATTCTTTCATAGTACTTTGCGATCATAAGATAATCCAGGGACTGCTCTCCCGAAGAAGTTCCGTCCTTCAGCGCGCAGACCAGCTCGTTCTTCACTTCTTCAAACAGATGGTCTACCAGATCATCCTCACGGATTACCTGACGGGCAATGCCAAGATCCTGCTTTACATAGGCATCCACACTCTTAGACACCATGCGCTGGGTGATCTGTGCCATATCTTTCAGACGGATGTTCTCTCCCGGCGCTTTCAGGTGGGTCGTCTGAACAATCTCCGCAATATCGGAAGCCTGATCTCCGATTCTTTCCATATCCGTGATCATCTTCAATGCCGCGGACACCTGGCGCAGATCACTTGCCACCGGCTGCTGCTGAAGCAGAAGCTTCAGACATCTGCTCTCAATCTCCCGTTCTTTTTCATCAATGGCAGCATCTTTTTTCCGAAGTTCCTGCGCCGCCTGCGGATCTTCTTCCATCAAAACCTGATATGCACGGCTGATCGCCTGTTCGCAAAGCGCTCCCATCTCAATCAGCTCCACATGCAGTTTTTCCATCTGCTGGGTAAAACGATCTCTCATATCAGCCAAACCTCCCTGTAATATAATTTTCTGTTCTCTTATCTTTCGGCATGGAGAATAGCTGCTCCGTATCATTATATTCTACCACTTCTCCCAGCAGGAAGAAAGCAGTTTTATCAGAAATACGTGCCGCCTGCTGCATATTGTGGGTTACCATGACGATCGTATAGTCTTTTTTCAGTTCTGTGGCAAGGTCTTCGATCTTTGATGTGGAGATCGGATCCAGCGCAGACGTCGGCTCATCCATCAGGATAACCTCCGGTTCCACAGCCAGTGTCCTTGCGATACAGAGACGCTGCTGCTGTCCTCCGGAAAGGCCAAGCGCGCTCTTGTTCAGGCGGTCTTTCAGTTCATCCCAGATCGCTGCCTGACGAAGGCTGCGCTCTACGATCTCATCCAGCTGGGATTTTTTGCGGATGCCGAAGATCCTCGGACCATAGGCAACATTGTCGTAAACGCTCTTCGGAAACGGGTTCGGCTGCTGGAAGACCATGCCGACTCTGTGGCGAAGGCTGATCGCGTCCAGATCCTGGAAAATGTCCGCTCCGTCCAGATGGATGTTTCCTTCAATCTTTACATTTTCCACCAGATCGTTCATACGGTTCAGAGTTTTCAGGAAGGTGGATTTTCCGCATCCGGACGGTCCGATAAACGCGGTAATCTCATGTTCCTCGATTTTCATGTTGATATCTTTCAGCGCGTGGAAATTTCCGTAATGCAGGTTCAGATTTTCCACTTCAAACTTGCTGTGACCGTTTGCACCATTTTTCTGTTCCATTTCTTCTATAATTCCTTTCGTTTCTTCCGTTATATTCCATTCTGTCCTACAGACTCCAGTAAACGTTCCGCCGGCTGAGCGGCTGCTCATCCTATTTAAGCTGCTTCTCCGGCACTCTTTCTGCTGATTCTGCGGCTGAGGGCGTTTGCCCCGATATTAAAGACAAGAACAAGGATCAGCAGAACTGCAGAAGACAGATTCGCAAGGGCGCGGTCCTGTCCGTTGGTCTGCAGGTTCCAGATCTGAAGGGAAAGTGTCTCCGCCGGCCGGAAAATGTTCAGCGGACAGGTAGGCGCCGACAGATCCCAGTTGCTCCATCGCAGGTCACTTCCGGATCCTGTCGTGTAAAGCAGCGCCGCCGCCTCTCCGAATCCACGTCCTGCAGCCAGGATGACACCGGTCATGATTCTCGGCACACACGCCGGGAGAAGTACATGGAAGATAGACTGCCAGCGGGTTGCTCCGAGTCCGAGGCTTGCCTGCAGATAGCCTTCCGGAAGTCCATTGATGGCATCTTCCGTCGTCGTTGTGATCAGAGGCAGTGTCAGGATTGATACACAGAGCGCACCTGCGATCAGGCTTCTTCCCAGTCCTGCCATCACCAGGAAGATCAGGTATCCGAACAGGCCGACAACGATGGACGGCAGGGAAGACAGAGTTTCAATACAGATACGAAGAAACTTCGTCAGCGGACCCTGTTTTGCGTACATTGCCAGGTAAATACCGCCGCATACGCCGATCGGCACCGAAAATACAAGAGAGATAAATACAAGGTACAAAGTATTGAACAGCTGATTTCCGATACTTCCGGAACGTTCAAAAGCAAACATTTCAGGGGTTGCACCCGCCAGGCCTCCGATGATCACGTAGGAGGCAAAACCAATCAGAAGGGCAAAGAAGAAGATGGCGATGCAGTAAAACACAACCGTCATGACTTTGTCCACACCGATAGAACGCTTAATCTTATTCATGATTATTTTCCTCCTTCCATAACACGGCTGCCCGCGATGTTCTTATCTTCTTCCTGTTCCATCGCGCGCACCTGACTTACGGTTTCAGTCTTCTTTTCTCCGGCTGCCGCACGTTTTGTGCTTTTTTCACCGGCTTTCTCCGGATTTTTACCTGAGAAGAAGTGGATCAGGAAGATGAACAGCAGGGACATCAGGAAAAGCAGAAGCGCCATAGTCCACAGCGCGGTTTTCAGTTCTCCGCCTTCCATCGCATTTCCCATCTGAGAAGCGATCTCGGTGGTCAGCGTCTTTGTTCTCGAGAAAATGCTGGTAGGAAGCGCCGTCGTCTGTCCGATGACCATCGCTACCGCAAGCGCCTCGCCAAACGCACGGGCAAGGCCAAGGATCACACCGGAGATGACTCCCGGAAATGCAGCCGGAAGCACAATCCGGTAAGTGGTCTGCCAGCGGGTGGAACCCAGTCCGTAAGCTGCCATACGGCAGTCTTTGGATACCGCGCGGATCGCGTCTGCGGAAACGCTGGTGATCGTCGGGAAGATCATGATCGCCAGAACGATTCCCGCCGCCAGCAGAGAATGACCTACCTGAAGATCAAAAAGATCGCGGATTGCCGGAACCAGTACCGTCAGGCCGACCCATCCGTAAACGACGGAAGGAATACCTGCAAAGATCTGAACCACCGGGCGATAAAATTTTTCTCCGAATTTCGGAGCGATCTCTGTCATAAAGATCGCAGAGCCCAGTGCAAACGGAGTGGAAATCAGAAGCGCCAGCCCGCAGGTGGACAGCGATCCCACGATAAAGATCAGTGCGCCGACGGTTCCGCCGCCGTCCGCTCCATCCGCCGGATCCCATGCAGTGGAACCCAGAAATTCCATCAGGCTGTGCCCGAACTTTGTAAAGGTTCCGGACCCCTGATAAACCAGAAACGCGCCGATGCTGATGGTCAGAACGATGACAAACAAACCGCAGACCGTCATCAGTGTGCGCCAAAAATATTCTTTTCTAAACATGCCTTTTGTTGTATTCATAAAAATTCCTCTTCACCATATGGGTCCTCTGCCGCCGGCAGCCTTCCCTTTTCCATTGCGTTATAAAAGGCGGGCATAGATGCCTCTGTGCCCGCCTTCCCTTTTTGCTATACTTAGTGCTCTGTTACCGTCATCTTGGAAGATACGCCGTAGCCCAGTTCCTCCATACGGGTGCCGTAGTCATCAGACATGATGTAGTCAAGGAATGCCTGTACCACTTCGTTCGGCTCGCCGTTGGTATACATATGTTCATAAGTCCATACCGGGTAGGTTCCGTTATAAGTATTCTCCAGTGTCGGCTCAACACCGTCGATCGCTACTGTGGAAACGCCTGTGTCCTCTCCGGTCAGATAGGAAAGAGCTACATAACCGATCGCGCCTTTGGTATCTCTTACATTCTGCAGAAGAACTCCGGAATCATCTGTTTCCATGGAGGTGTTGGATGCCTCTTTGTTTCCGTCCAGCGCATATTTCTCGAAGGTTGCTCTTGTACCGGAAGATTCCGGACGTGTGATCAGGACGATGTCCTCATCCGGTCCGCCTACTTCGCTCCAGTTTGTGGTCTCGCCTGTGAAGATGGAGATCAGCTGATCTTTGGTCAGGTCGGTAACTCCTGCCTCAGCAACATCCGGATTTACGATCGGAGCCATGGTGATAACGCAAACCTGATGGTCTACCAGGCCTTCTGCCATGGATGCGTCCAGCTTCTCTTCTGCGGTAACATCGGAGTTTCCGATATCTACGGTACCGTCAGCCACCTGCTGAAGTCCCTGTCCGGAACCGCCTGCATCGATGGTAATGGAAACATCCGGGTGCAGCTCATTGAAATACTCAGCCGCGTCATCTGCCAGAGGTTTCAGTGCGGAAGAACCTGCTGCGGTAATGGTTCCGCTCAGCTCATCTGCTGCCGCTTCTCCGGATGCCGCTGATGCGGAAGCCGAGGATTCGGAAGTGGATCCTTCTGAAGATCCGGAAGTACTTGTGGAATCGGAATTTCCACCGCATCCTGCAAGCACGCCTGTCGCTACAATTGCTGTCATAACTAATGCCATAATTTTTCTTTTCATCGTTTTTTCTCCTTGTTTCAGTTCATTTTTTGGTTTGAAGAACTTTACATTTCGTTTTTACAAATCAATCTTAACAATTTTGTGTAAAATTCAAAATCAGCAAATGGTAAAATCTATGTTAATTCCGGTATTTTTTGCGCAAATTATGTTAAGTGTATGTAAAATCTAGAGTTTTGAATGAAATTTTGAGCTGGCAAAGCGGACGAAAAATTCCCTGCGCGGGTGGCATCCGTGTTCGGCGGGCGGCTGCCACCCGCGCAGGGAGTTTTTCTGTTTGTTGGCTCCGGATATTTCAGATATTTGTAAAACGCCGATTTTACTTTGAGAAGCCGTGTGTAGAGGGGAAAATTTTCCGCATTCTTGCAGCCGTCCGCCGTACATGCATCCCACCTGCCCTTGACGGCTTTCGTCCGCCTTAGCCTAAGAAAAAACTATCGCGTTGTCCTTGCGAATATTTCATGATATGATAATGCCAAAAGCATCCATTCACAACAGAGAGGAGTTTCCAAATGTCACAGATCATCCAAAGAAATTTACAGAAAACGAGGAAAGAGACGATCGCCGTCTCGGATGATAAGCAGATCCGTTTTGATGTATCTGTCGATCACGGCAGTTTTTCTCCGAGTCACTGGCATGAGGCGATTGAGATTATTTATGTGCTGGAGGGATCCGCGGTTGTGACGCTCTTTGACTTTACCATTACCCTTAAACCTGGTCAAATGCTTTTGATCAATTCCGGTCTGGTTCATTCGTCCAGGTGTCCCTCCGGAAACCGGACGATCCTGATGCAGATCCCCGATGATCTTCTTTTGTCTTTCCTGCCTGACGTCTCCCATCTCTGGTTTGTGATCGACTATGACAGTCCAAACCCGGAGGTACAGGAGAATATCCAGAGACTGCGGAATCTGCTTCTTGATATGATGCGGCTGCAGGAGGATGGCCGTCCCGGTTATCTTCTGGGCTTTCAGCGGGATCTGTTTGAATTTCTTGATCTGCTTTACCGGAAGTTTCTTCAGGAAATGCCTGTTGATTATCATCCAAAAAGTTCCCGTGTCCTTTCCCGCCTCGACGCGGTGCTCTCCTATACGCACCAAAATTACCGGTCGCCCATCACTCTGAAAGAGGCTGCTCAGGTAGCGGCGCTCCAGCCGGAGTATTTCTGCCGGTTTTTTAAGGAAAACATGGGCACTACTTACCTGCAGTATCTGAACGACTATCGGCTGTCCTGTCTGTACCGGGATCTGGTCGCCACGGATCTCAGCATCCGCGAGCTGGAAGAGCGCCACGGATTTACCAATGACAAGCTGTTTCACAAGCTATTCCGCGAGCGGTTCCACACAACGCCGCTGCAGACCAGAAAGGCATCCCGGCAGCTGAAGCTGCAGGAAGCCGACGCATCAAATACAAAATAGCTGCTGTATTCACATAGAAAGCAATTTTCGAACACTCTCTAATCAATACATGCAGCTCTTTTGAAAAATGTCTCTGTACGAAAAAAGATCCCGCCGAGGCGTTTCCGCCCTGGCAGGATCTTTTTTCATAATATATCGTTATGCAAGTTTTACCGGGTTAACCTTAACACCAGGTCCCATGGTCGGAGCCAGTGTTACACTTCTCAGGTACTGTCCCTTCAGAGTGTTTGGTCTAGCCTTGTTAATTGCATCGATCAGCGTCTGGAAGTTGTCGCTTAACTGCTCCTCTGTGAAAGAAGCTTTTCCGATTGGCACGTGGATAATGTTGGTTTTGTCAAGACGGTACTCGATCTTACCAGCCTTGATTTCCTGTACAGCCTTTGTAACGTCCATCGTTACGGTACCAGCCTTCGGGTTTGGCATTAAGCCCTTCGGTCCAAGTACACGTCCCAGACGTCCAACAACACCCATCATATCCGGAGTTGCTACAACAACGTCGAAATCAAACCAGCCTTCGTTCTGGATCTTCGGAACCAGTTCCTCTGCTCCTACGAATTCTGCGCCGGCTGCTGCAGCCTCATCAGCCTTTGCACCTTTTGCGAATACCAGGACGCGAACCTGTTTTCCTGTTCCGTGCGGCAGTACAACCGCGCCACGGATCTGCTGGTCAGCGTGACGTCCGTCACAGCCTGTCTTGATATGAACTTCGATTGTCTCGTCAAATTTAGCAGTAGCCAGTTTCTTTACTGTAGAAATAGCGTCTGCCGGGTCGTACAAAGTTGTACGGTCTACTGCTTTCGCAGCTTCTAAATATTTCTTTCCGTGTTTCATTTTCTAATAACCTCCTGGTGGTAATTGCGGGAATGTCCCTCCCACGTCTTCAACTGCTGAGTATCCTCAGCCGCAACGTTCACAGCCTCCGGATCCTCCGAAGGCAAAAGTCTCTCAACTTTGTCTTTCGTTACGATTAGTCCTCTACTACGATACCCATACTTCTTGCTGTACCAGCAATCATGCTCATAGCTGCTTCGATAGATGCCGCATTCAGGTCAGGCATCTTCATCTCTGCGATTTCACGGATCTTGTCCTTGGAAATCGTTGCAACTTTTGTCTTGTTCGGAACGCCTGAACCAGATTTGATGTTGCAGGCTTTCTTCAGAAGAACTGCTGCCGGCGGAGTTTTTGTTACGAAGCTGAAACTTCTGTCTGCGTAAACAGTGATAACTACAGGGATGATCACATCGCCTTTATCTGCTGTTCTTGCATTGAATTCTTTTGTAAACTGTACGATGTTTACACCATGCTGTCCAAGAGCCGGACCAACTGGTGGCGCTGGTGTTGCTTTACCAGCTGGAATCTGTAATTTGATGTATCCTTCTACTTTCTTTGCCATTTTAGGCACCTCCTAAAATCAATGTGGTAATTGCGGGAATTTCCCTCCCACGAAACGCAGAACGCGTTTCTTACATCTTCTTAACTTCAGCGAAACTAATTTCTACCGGCGTTTCGCGGCCGAACAGCTCAACATTGATGGTAACCATCTGTTTTGCTCTGTTGATACTCTGGATGATACCTTCCGTATCCTTCCAAGCACCGCCTGTAACAGTGACTGCATCCCCTTCTTCCAGATCAAACTCAACCTTTTCGGTTGTTTCATTGATCCCCAGGTTCATCATCTCTGTTTCAGTCAGGGGCACCGGCTTTGAGCCCGGACCTACGAATCCGGTCACACCTCTGGTGTTGCGGACCACATACCAGGTATCATCGTTCATCACCATGTTCAGAAGAACATAGCCTGGAAACAATTTTCTCTGTACCTGCCTCTTGGCGCCGTTTTTGATCTCAACGACTTCTTCCATCGGGACACGTACTTCCAGAATCTGGTCCTCAAGGTGACGGTTTTCGATTGTCTTCTCAATATTGGCTTTTACTTTGTTTTCATAGCCCGAATAGGTGTGGACTACATACCAGTTTGCTTCTGACATTTGCTCACCTTTTCCTTATTTAATCAGTAAGTTGACGATTTCCAGAACGACGCTGTCGACCAGTGTGATCAGTCCGCACAGGACCGCAGAAATTGCAACGACTGCAACGGTCTGCTTTCCGAGGGTTTTCTTGTCGGTCCAGATAATCTTGCCAAATTCGGATTTCAATCCTTTGAACCAGCTTTTTCCGGATTTTTTGTCTTTCTCAGCCTCTGCCATTTGCTCACCTCTTACCAAAATTATTTGGTCTCTTTGTGCATTGTGTGTCTCTTGCAGAACTTACAATATTTCTTTGTTTCCATTCTGTCCGGATGATTTTTTTTCTCTTTTGTCATGTTGTAATTACGCTGTTTACATTCCGTACATGCCAATGTGATTTTTACGCGCACGACTTCCACCTCCACTGTGTATTTGCGTTTTCCGTCATCGCTGACGTTTGCGGCGGTCTTTTTCTGTGCGGCTGCAGCGTTCGTACCCGCTGTTTTTATGCATAAAAAAAAGACCTTCTTCCATGTCGCTGTTTGATTATATCACCATTTTTCTGCCACGTCAAGGGTTTTTCGAAGGCGGACGGCCGGGAAGCGGCGGGAGCGGGCGGCTTTGGGCGGGATTTGCAGATTCGCTTCTCACTCCGGCTGAATTCTGCAAATCCTCCCTCGCCGCCCGCTCCCGCCGCTTCCCGGCCTGTCGCTTGGTGTGGGTGGTGATAGGGTGCCGACCTGGACGGTCGAGCACTTGGCTGATAGAATCATTGTGCAGCCGGATAATTTTTCACCGAGACAGGGCTCAATGTGAAAGCTGTATTATTCTAAAAGAAAAGCGAATAAGAAAAACTGCTGTAGTATGACTCTTCTATTATCTTCTATTATAGTGAAACTATGTTGAAGCAAATAAAGAGATTGCAATACGGCAGTTTTTTCATGGCTTTCTCTGTAAAATCTTTTCGAACACGCTCTAACGTTTTAATAAGATAATTATCAGCAGATATAAAATCAGTATGCCTGATATAATCAAAAATAAGAAGGAAATCCATGGCATGCCCAATATCTGTGGTTGGATGTCTGTGAAGCTGAAGATGGCTGAAGCGAGGAGCATCGCAGCCGACAAGAGGGACAGGGTCAGGCGGTTGGCGATGGCGTAGATGCTTTTGCGCCATTGACGGCCTTCGTTTTCCTGGAGGTTGATGCGGACCTGGCCGTTTTTTACGATGTTCAGCAGGTCGGACAGCTGGGCGGGGATCTCCAGGGCTTTGGCGGAGGACATGTAGATCAGCCGGGCGTTGTGGCGGAGTTCGTGTTTCAGGTCCAGTTCTTTCCAGATGCTTTGGGACATGTGGATGGACAGGATCTGGATCAGGTTGACGTTGGGGGAACAGGCTTTCAGGGTTCCTTCCATGGTCATCATGCTCCGGCACAGCATTGTGATGTCTGAGGGGATCGAGATCTCGTGGGTCTTCAGCATATCCAGGAGTTCTTCCAGCAGGTTTCCCAGGTTCATGGTTCCGAAATCCATACTCAGGTAGCGGCGGACGATGTCGTCCAGGTCGGTGTAGAGCTGGGCGTGGTTGACTGGATTTTTTGGGGTTCCGAGAGCGAGGAAGGTGTTTTTCAGGGAGTAGATGTCGTTCTGCAGGATCGCCATGATCGCGTTTTTCAGGATGTGTTTCATCCCTTCGGACAAGCGGCCGGTCATGCCGAAGTCCAGCCAGGCGATTTTTCCGTTTTCGATCCACAGGTTGCCCGGATGGGGGTCTGCATGGAAAAATCCGTCTTCCAGGATCTGTTTGCAGTAGTTCTCTGCCGCTTTCTGTCCGATCTCGGTGTTGTCATAGCCCAGCGCCCGGAGTTCTTCCAGACGGTCGATCTGCAGGCCTCCGATATAGCTCATGGTCAGGACCTTGGATGTGGTGTATTCCCGGTAGACTTTGGGGCTTGTTATGTAGACGATGTCTTTCTGGTTTTCCGCGAAGAGTTCCAGGTTTGCGGCTTCTTTCTGGAAATCCATTTCTTCCTGGGTGGTCTTCCACATTTCTTCTATGATCGAGCGGAAGTCCACGATATCTTTGGTTTGCATCGCCAGGTTCATCATTCCGGCGGCTTTCCGCATCAGGGCGATGTCTTCTGCCATGATCTCATGGATGTTGGGGCGCTGGATCTTGACGACAACTTCTTCTCCGCTTAACAGACGTCCTCTGTGTACCTGGGCGATGGACGCTGAGCCCAGAGGTTTTTCGTCCAGACTGGAAAAGACCTGGGAGACCGGAGCGCCAAGCTCCTGCTCCAGCAGGTCTTTCATCTGGTGAAATTCCACGGGTCTTACCTGTGTCCGCAGGCTGGTCAGTTCCCTGCAGTATTCCTCCGGAAGTACGTCGGACCGCATGGACATGATCTGTCCCAGCTTGACGTAGGTCGGCCCCAGATCTTCCAGAATCTCCCTCAGCTTTACAGGTGTGAGACCTTTTCCGATCTGGTGCCTCCGCAGGACTTTGAGAATTTCTCCCAGTCTCGTTCCAGCGTGTTCGTTCTCAGCCCGCATTGTTTCCTGCAGATGCGTCATCGGTATCTGCTTCTCCTGTTCCGGCTTCTTGTCCTTCGCTCTGTATGCTTCCGTCTTCTGCCGCCTGTCCGCTGTCTGCGGTTTCTTCCGGGGCTTCTTCTCTCGCGGCAGCTCCCTCCTGTGCCGCCTGCTGCGCCTCCTCCTCGGCTTTTTCACGGGCTTCCTGTGCCGCCTTTTCTTCCGCCTTCCGGATCTCCTCTTTCAGCGCTTCCAGCTCCTCTGCGTTCATGTGCTCCACGGCGGAAAATGCGTCCTTGAATTCCTTGGTCACATTGACGGTCACATGCTGCTTCACCTTCTGTTTCGCATTTCGTTTCAGCTCTTCATTCAGAACCTTGCCCTGCTCCATGGTCAGTTCTCCCTTGCTCACAAGGTCGTCGATCACTTCTTTTGCCGTCTCCGCGGTGGTCGCTACCGCTCCTACGCCTGCCAGAAATACTTTCTTTAATCCTTCTCCTAAATCCATAAAAACCATCCTTTCTCTTTTCCAGTACATCGCAAAATAAATAGATAGCCATTTATTTTCAATCTACTGGTTAACGAACTGTTCCCTGCGCAGCTGTTTTTTCGGTTCGCTTTACCGGCAGCCTTCGGAAGAACAGTGTCAGTGAACCGGATTCTCCGGCTTTTCAATACTCTATCCTTAGTATAGCTGAAATTCTCTGAAAAATATAGGGGTTTAAGACAATTTTAAGAAAAACAAAGAATTTCAAACATTCCGTTCCTCCATGCATTCCGTCTCACCCTTCCAGATAATCCCGCAGCTTCTTCATCGCCCTTGAAACTCTTACCCGGAGGGCGACGTCCGTACAGTCCAGATCCGGGAGGGCGTCCCTCGGCGGGATTCCGCAAAGTTTGCACAGTACCAGAATCCGTTCCGTCCCGGTAAGCTCCGCTATATATTCTTCGAACATCAGCCGGGTAAGTATCACATCTTCGGTATCGCCGGATATATTTCTTCTCCTTCTCACAGCCACGGTATCATCGGGCGCTTTTTCGTCGATTTTCATGTCCTCCGCGAACATTTCCCTGCTCCGGTAGGCGAGATCCATATTGTCAAGAAACTTGCGCCTTCCGACCATATACAGCCAGCCGCGGATCCCGTCGTCGCCGATGGGTATCACTTGATCCATTTCACGGTAAAAGGCCAGCCACACTTCCTGCGATAAATCTTCGGTCAGCTGTTTATCTCCTTTTGTGAGCTTCATCAGGTTTTTCGTTACATACTCTTTGTACTTCGCGTAATAGCCGTCAAATCTGCCATACCCGCCTTCCACCGTACTTCCTTCCCTTCTCCTTCGTTTCTCCTGCGTCTGTCCGCCTTCCTCTTCTCTCCCCGAAAAAGGACAGACATAATCGTTGGCTGTTATGTCTGTCCTTTACTTTCCCGCATCCGCTATCATCACAGCGACCACATGGAGAATCCGCTCCTTTTCACGATCATCCAGATTCTCCATCAACGCTCCCAGCTGCGTCATATGAATATCAAACCGTACGTCCAGTTCTTCACCAAGCAGTTCATCCGAAGAGGCTTTCAGAACATTCGCAATGGCTATAAAATTCTCCAGCGTCGGATTTTTCACTCCCCGCTCGATCGCACTGATGTAGCTTGTGCTGAGAGAAACCATTTCCGCCAGCTCTTCCTGCTTTAATCCCCGTTTTTTCCGGAACTTTGCAATCTGACGCCCCAATGATACCATGGGCTACTACCTCCTGCCGTATTAGTCTTATACAGTCAGTATAGGTGAAATTCCGGGAAGTATACAGAATCCATCAGAGTGATAGAAGTACTGTTGGTATTGGTTATTCGGAATTTATTAAATTTTTAGGATTGTCAAAAGAAAGAGTTTCCGCCACTGACAATACTCAGAATTCTCACAGAAAAAAACCGGGATCCAGTTCCATCCTGAACCCCGGCGTCCGAGCCTCTTTCTCTGTGAGAACCAGCCGCTTTATGGCACGGCTGTGTCTCTGTTCCGGTTATCTTCCGGAACGTTTCTTCTTTAATATAAAGGCAGCGACTGCCGCCGCAACAACGACAACGCCTGCGGTCACACCAAACAGAACGCCCGGACTGATTCCGGAATCTTCTCCGTCCACGTCGGCATTTGCCTGCGGAACTTCTTCGTCCTCGATGGTCGTCGTTCCGTCCTCACCGTCTGCTGTGGTTGTGTCATCCTCTGCTCCGGTTTCGTCACCTGCCGGATTCTCTGCCAGCGGGACATCCTCGTCCTCGATGGTCATCGTTCCGTCTTCTGTGGTTCCCTCAGCACCGGTTCCGGCAGTTCCCGTTTCTCCGGTTCCCGCTTCGCCTGTACCCGCAGTTCCTGCTGTACCTGTGCCCGCGGTTCCTGTTCCGGTTCCAGCTGCGCCTGTACCTGTGGTTCCTGTTCCGGCTGCACCTGTACCCGTTGTTCCTGTGCCTGCGGTTGTGGTGCCCGTTGTTGTTCCCGGAACTTCCTCAACGACAGTGACATTGTCTCCCGGCACGGTCACTTCCTCGGTGACTACATCGCCAGGCACTTTGACTACATTTACATTGGTGTCCGTGTAGGTAAAGGTCAGTGTGTTCTCGCCGTCCTGCGTCAGCTGGATCCCATCCGGCTGGTCTGTATCCAGCTGGTAGGTATCGATCCGCTGTGCCGCCGCGTAGGTCACCCACTGATCTACGTTGCCCTGGGCAATGATCGGTGGAGCCACCTGCTGGCTGCTCTCAGCATCCACAAACTCGATCCGGTAAGTGACGCCGTTTACCAGCGCCTCATAATCCACCACATAGTCTTCACTCTCCGTCACGACACTTCCCGTTGCCGGCATCCAGTCGGTGCTGATGACATATTTTCCATCGTATTCATCCTTGATCTGGATCTCGTCCTGACGGGGCGCCGCCGGGTATTCGGTTCCCGCCGGCAGTTCCAGTTTGATGTTTCCGGTCTTGTCGCTTACGGAAACACTGCCGCCGTTCGCCTGAGCATATTCCTCATACCGGTCTTCCAGTTTGGAAGTAAAAGTACCGATCCTGCCCGGCCGATAGGTAATCGTATACATCTGGTCCGCCGCAAAGGTCTGAGCCGGTGCCGCCGCAAGAAACACGGAGGCGCCGAGACAGAACACCATCGCTTTGCTTCCCCATCTGCTGAATGTCTTTTTCATAGGTTCTCCGCCTTTCCTGTCTCTTTGATTTCTTTCCTATTTATATACGCTGTTTTCTGCGTCTTTACGCTTCTTTCTCTTTTCTCCTGCGGATGACCAGAAGAACGATCAGCAGAAGGACCGCCGCCGCTCCGGCAACCGAGAGAATGAGGATCGGAGCGTTATCTCCCGTCTTTACCGTACGGACGATCCTGGTAACGACATCTTCTCCCTTCACCTCTTTGGTGACGTGCTGGGTTTCTCCCTTTTCGTATACCGTTTCCGGATCATCGTAGGTAGCGCGGAACTGAAAATCAAAGGTACCGCTGGCGCTCTGGTAAGCATTCGTGTTGGACTCGCCGTCCAGGCGGACCGTCATCTGCAGGGAGGCAGTCTCATTGGGATCCAGTGCGGTCAGATAGATCCAGCCCTCCATCGCGTCATTGAGGTTCGCAAGACCTTCCTCGTCTCCGCCGACCCTGCCGGTTCCGCCTTCTTCATTTCCTCCGAAGATGACATCTTCCTCACTGCCTTTGACCAGCACAAGAGAAATGTCATAAGCCGCTCCGCTGGCATCCACCGTATCCTCAAATGCCCGGATGACTTCCTGCTGCATATAGAAATTCACGGTACGGCTGTAGGTATTCTCCAGGCGGATTTCCTGCGTCCGCTCTTCTCCCGGCATCATGCCCTCGAAGGCAGTGCCGAAATTCGTCGTATCGTCATAATTATATTTGATCTCACTGCTTCCATCAAATGTGGCGGTCGGTGTCTCTTCCGCGAATGCAACCGTATTCATTCCAAGCAGCAGCGATGCGATCATTCCAAATACCATCATTATCTTTTTCATGCTGTCAACCTATCCTTTCCACGGTTTATTCCTCGACACTGACAATATGGTCGCCGTCTATTTCAGCCCAAACGCCCCACTCGGAAAGCATCGCATCCTGGGCGGCAAATGCCTGAACCGCATCCACCTCCATATCCAGTCCAATTCCAAGATCCGTATAGGAATTGTCCAGATCGGCTGCAATCTGCAGGGAATCCATGATATCCACCGACTCTCCCGGCTGGATCGGATCCTGATAGTAGAGAACGAGCGTCTCATCCTCGTCCCCCTCCTCCGACACATACCAGTTCTCCAACGGCTGGATGGAAATCTTGGTGGTGTCCCGGTCAAAATCCTTGTTCAGGGTATCGGTCGCTTCGGTGTAATCTCCCCAGTATTTCCGGATCGTTACGCGGGCATAAAGCGGAGTATCCGCTGTGTTTTCTACTTTTACTGATTTTGTCACGGTATCGCCGGGCATCGCCCCTTCCAGATAGAGGCTTCCGCTGGCATCCGGATTTTCGGAGCCGGTCAGAGCGATACTCAAAGTTCTTGTATTGATCTGCTGCTGAACATTACGTCCATCTGCCTGAAAATATGCCAAAGACCCGCCTACGATCGTCGTTGTAATGAGAGCGGCTGCCACGCCCATGAGTATATATTTCTTCTTCACTTCTTACTCTCCTTTAACTTTACCTTTTCTGCTGTTTTCCACAAAATCAGAGCTGCTGCAAATACAACTATACATGCGGCAATCCCTTTCCAGGAATGCAGATAGACAGAAAATCTGCCAAGCCAGGGCAGCTTGCCCGTAACCTTTCCCACCAGTTGTGAGAACGGTACAGGTTCCACATCCGAAGAGGCATTGGCATCTCCTTTGGTGATAAACTGCTGTTGTTCCGTATCTATTTCTTCGACGCGGTGGGTTGCCGACGCGTCGGTGCCTGTTCCCAGGCGGAAGGTGATCGCATCCCCCACCTGTATATCCTCCGGCTCGGCGGGTTTTACATAAACCACGCTGCCGACGGGATATACAGGATCCATGCTTTCGGTGAGGATCCCGTAGATCTGGTAACCGAACAGCCTTGGAATCGTGAGAGGTACGGTCAGGAGGATGACCAGTGCCATCAGGAGTGTGGCGGTGATGTTGAGGGCTTTTGATAGCATTGGGGGCCTCCTTTTAGCTGTATGTATCCGCTAGACGGATAGCATCGTTATCTTACTCTGTGTACTGCTGGATTTCAGCTTCCGGCCAGCCGGTGATCAGATTACCATCTGTCTCTACAGTCACATTATCCTGCTGGATTGCTTCTGCCTGCAGTTCGATAGTGAAAGTCTCATCTGCTGTATTGTTTCTCCATTCAGCCGGAATGGTTACTGTATCAAAGAAGTCAACATGCTGTCCTGCCTGCAGACCTGCATTATAATAATAGTAACCATCTTCTGTTGAATAATACCAACCGGTGTTGTCGGTGATTTCGCTTCTCAGACGGCCTTCCAGGAGATAAATGTCATCCTGAGTGATCTCGCTGCCTTCCGGTGCAGAAATCGTCATTTTCATACGAACGTATGCATTCTGGGATCCTTCTGCAACAGTGATTGTCGGGATTTTTGAAATTATATCACCTGGCATAACATCATAAAACTGAATGCCATCTTCAATCATTACTGCATTATCTGAATTACTGGTTTCTGTCAAATCAATATCTACATGTCCCATGTTAACTACATTGGTCTGTTCTTCGCTGTCTGTGAAGTATGCAAGAGTAGCTCCTACGCCAACTACTGCTACGAGCGCTACGGATGTAGCGGCTGTTAATAATTTTTTATTTTTCATGTTTTCTTACCTCCGATTATATAAAAATCTTACTGCCAAGTTCCCCAATCGAGATCTTCTACAAGAGTCACTGCATCATTCCAAGAGGAAGAAAGTTCCGTCGCCTGAACAGCTGCTGCTTTTACCTGAATCTTAGGCAAATTTGTTTTTGCTGTTCCATCAGGTTTATACACGTCTGCATCTTTGTTTAATGTTATACCCGTAAAAACCTTAGGGGAATTAAAAGCTACATTGCCTACAGATACCTTGGTTCCAGTAGGCTCTCCCGCTGATTCCTTATAATAATAAATACCATCGTAACCTACTGAATCAGGATCAAGCTTTACCCATTGACCATTTGCACCAAAATTATCAAATATTACATTTGTTTTCCCCAACTCGTTAGCAAACGCATCTGCATTATACACATTAACAAATACATAACAATCTGCCGCATTAGCTGTTATATGAACCTGTGGGTCTTTGACTAAAGATACTCCAGGCATAATTTCATAATTATTTGCCATATCTCGTTTTGTATCGGACATCTCTCCGTCCCAACCATCAGCTTCAACATTAGTTTCGTCAATCGTCACGTCATTTTGGGTAATGCCATCGCCCACCGCAAAAGTATTTACAACAGGATCTGTTGTCTGAGAAAGAATCGCCAATGTGCCGCCAACACCAACCGCTGCAACGAGTCCTAATGTTACTCCTAACTGTGCAATCTGTTTTTTCTTCATAATTTATATCCTCCATTTAATTTATTTCGATTTTTAGTTCCAATCAGCAACGTTCTTTGCTTCCTCGAGCGCCTGCTCTGCTGTATTATTATCCGCCTGAACTGCTACCGCCTGTAATTTCAAAGAACCTAAGTTATCTTTCATAGCTTCCAGATCCTCTTGTGTCAGCCCTGATGAAACATGAATTGTTTCAAAGACTTTAGAAAGTTCAATTTTTTCTCCCTTTGGATCATCCGGAACTTCAACAACACCATTCTGACTTCCAAATGCATCTCCAACATACTGATAGATTCCGTCAAACGGATTTTCAAGACTGAATTCACCATCTACTCTCTGCCAATCTTCCGTATTTAAATCTGCAATTGTAATTCCTGACGCTGCCAACTCGTCTGCACCCTCAAGCTTAACGAATACATATGAATCAACAGAACCTCCCATCATCCATACCGTTGGATCCTTTAAACGGTCATCATTTGGCAATAAATCATTATATGCATTTTCAGTTGTTCTCTCTGCTGGCTCAACTGCTTCACCTGTCTCAGGATCAACTTTTGTTTCATCCAACACAATTCCTTTGCTGCCATCTGGACCAGGAACATATCCCTCACCTACCGCAAACGTATTTTCTACCACATCCGTCTGAGCACTCAGATAAGCCAATGTACCACCTACACCAACAACTGCTACCAGTCCAGCTGACATTGCTGCCATCATGATTTTCTTTTTTGTCATAATCTTTCTCTCCTTTATTTCTTTTTTTATTTTCTTGTTACTTTATTCCAAAGAGGGTACGCCCCTCCACAGAATCAATGATTGCTCTCTCCTGCTTTTGGAGAATTCTTTTTCTTTTTTTTGTTCTCTTCTTCCTCATCCTTCGAAAAGATCTCTGGAATAAAAGTCAGAAGAATAATCACTATCAGCACTCCGCAGATTGCCATAATTCCTTTCGGTGTCCTGATATTCATGCTGATGAATCCAAGATACGGAATCTTAAATTCTGCTTTTCCAACAATTGAAGTGTACGGAATGGGCTGACCATCATTCTGTTCATTCGCATCGCCTTTCGTTGTCACGGTCTGTTCTTCCGCATTGACTTCCACAATCCGATGAGTGACCACCGTATCACCACTCAGACGATATGTGATCACGTCTCCTACTTGAAGACTTTCCGGATCCTGTTCCTTTACATAAATCAGGGATCCTACCGGATATTCCGGCTCCATACTGCCGGTCAAAACTGCCATCTCTTCGTATCCCATGAATCTGGGAATAATCAAGATACCTGCCAGTGCCGCCAATATAATCAAGAGGATTCCTGATAAAAAGCCACATATTTTTTTCAGCACTTGGAATTCTCTCCTCTCATTTTTTATGAATCAGATTCGGTAGTTGTTCCGGACGCTGACACAAATGCCGCTTTTATCGCCTCCAACTTATCCTCTACTTCTGGATATTCAGATAAATCTGTCGTTGCAACACAGGATTCCTGATATACCGTCACATCAAACGACTCTTGGCTTGCTGCAAACTCCTCTGACGGTACAACTCCATCGAATAACGGAGTAGTCTCTCCATTTCCTTGAACAGCCTCCAGATAGTAGTAGAATCCGTCACCTCCGTAGTACCAGTTCGTCTTCTGTACATAAGAAGGTTCAGCTGCACCTTCCGGTGATACTGTAACCCGGACTCTTATAAATGCTGCGCTTTCTCCATTATTTTTGATCGTCACCTTTTTATTATCTGCCGGTACTGGATCAGGTGATGGTGTTGGCTCTTCAATTTCTGTATCAAGATCCGCTGCTTTAAATGTGTTTACTACCGGATCCGTACTGGCCACTGCCAGGGCGACCGTTGCGGCCACCCCGACAATCGCAATTACTAGCAGAACGGATACGATAAATGTGTGTTTTTTTCTTAATTCGTTAAACTTTTTCATTTACTTTACTCCTTTCTGCCAATTATTATTTAGAGGTATCAGTTTGCTCAGAGTCCGTGAGATCATCTCCTGTATATACATAATCCCCATTTTGCCATGTAAATCTGTTTACTATAACATCAGAGTCTGTAATAGTACCTGGCGTTGCAGTATTAGTAAATGATGTATTTGCTATCAGAGTACCATCCTGAGGATAAGTCGTTGGCTTACTTATCACTACAGTAATTTTATCCTCCTCTGGAGTCACGGTGACACCATCACCATCAACCGTTATGCCTGTGCCACTGCATTCATAACCCTGTGTCTGCAGTTCTGTAATTACATAAGTTCCTTCACCCAATCCATCTAATACTGTGCTTTTTGTTGTTTCATCATCCAAACGTACTGTTCGATACCATATTGTTTCTTCACTATTCTGCTGATTCATTTTCGCAATACGGAAAGTGAAAATAGGATCTCCTTGCGTTTCATTATTATGATTTCCATTAATATTTTTAGTAATATTAATCTTTGCAGTAATAGAATGAATAAAATAATTTCCCTCTACATCAACAGCAATCATTCCATTATCGTTTGTCAATTCTGTGCCTACTGGATCTGTAAATTTACTATCTTCATTAATCTGCGTTTGACGTTCTCCAAGGGTTTTAGAAGTATATGTTACTGTTATTTTGTATTTTTCCACTTCTCTTCCAGGACCATCTACAGCATGTTCATCAAACTTGCCGCTTCCATCCACTGCAAAGCTGAATTCGAAGGTTCCAATAACATCATTATTTGTTTCCGGATAACTGTAATCTACACTCGCTTTATAACCCCCACTAGTTGAATCAAATTCCCAGTTTAAATTTTCAAGATTAATATTGGGAATGGTTATGTTATTTGGAAACTTTAATGTCCCTGCTAATTCATTCGCAAATCCAAATCCAGGATTCATTGGCGTAATATTATCGCCAACAAATACCGTTTGTTCTCTATCGGAAATAGCCAAATTTAACAATTTCACATTTACCGTAGGTTTTTCAAATTCTACATCAACATTTTCATTTTGATCTTTTGTAATATCAATTCCCGAACCAGAGCCATTAGTAGGAATCATATTGCCGCCAATAAAATCATCTTTTGCTTTGATATAGAAAGTTTTCTCAAATTCCAAATCCGTTTCATCCGCCCCTATATTCTGTGTCCATTCTATATACTGACATTTTCTGGATTCATCGTATTTTAGAATTCCTCCTGCAATCTCTATAGGATTTCCTCCTTCAGCCTGACTAGTTCTAACCTCATCATCACTGTATACTCTCCAAGAACCCGAACTTTCATCACGCACACATACTTGAAATCTACTATCGATGTAGTCAATTACTTTCGCGTTTTCATATACATCTGATTCTGTAGAAGATTCGAGAATATCACTAAATACTTGTTTGAGCTTTTCACCACCCTCATTATCCGAAACAAACCACAGTTTATTCTGATCTCCAATCAGTGTTTTCAAAAAGTCACTATTATTGACTCCTAAGCCTATACCATAAACGGAAATTCCAGGTACTTTTCCCTTTATATCACGCAATGTGTCATACGCATATTGATTTAAAGTTGATGTATTATACCAACCACCCTCATTCTCACCATCCGTCAAAGTAATAATAACCTGTTTGTGTTTTTCATCAAAATCATTTTTTCCATAATACTTATCATAAGCGACGTCTAGTCCCTGATCCATACGAGTTCCATCAGATCCTTTGGTATTTAATGAATAGTTTTCCGCATAGTTCTCAAAATCTGCTATACTAGACTTCCAACCATTTGTTATATTATGGCCATCACCCTCAAACTCTACGATAGCAAAACGACTGTTTTGAAGGAATCCTTCGTTTTTATATTCCAACATTTGACTTAAAAACGAACGCACAGCACTATTAAGCCATGTTTGCCTATTCTTATTTCCATAGCGATCTGAACTCATTGACAAACTTCTGTCTAATACAAACATTACGTCAATATCAGACATTGTTGTTACAGTCGACCCTCCAGTAGAATAGGCATTCAGATCAATCTGATATACTCTTTCATCAAAATTTTCAACACTAGCTACTTTAGATCTTTCAAGCCCCTTTATATCCTCTTCAGTCTGCGTATAGTTTTTGAATACAGGTTGGTCTGTTATATCCTGGTTTTCACTATCTAATATTGTTACTGTGCTATCCGCATTTACTGTGACAGTCCATGTTTCATCTGATACAACATAATCACTGCCTGACGGAACCGATGTCTCTTTCAATGTATATGTACCAACAGGAATTCCTGAGATTTCAACAGTACCTTGATTATCTGATGTTCCCGTATAGTTTGTAGCTGTTTCTCCAGAATACAATGTAAAAACTGCTCCCGCAAAAGGTGTACTTCCATCGGATGTAGTTTTCTTGAAGTTCAAAGTTCCAGTTACGTTTGATTTATTAGTGATGTAATAAACATCATTCTCATCTTTTGTTTCCAGTTCTTTTTTCGATCCTGTGGCACTGTATTGCGTATATATCTTGAAATCTCCGTCTTGCTCCACCACAACCGTCCATGTCTGTTCCGTCGGCTCGTATCCAGCTGGCGGCTGCGTCTCTTTCATCGTATATGTTCCTGGTTTTACATCAAACTTAACCAGACCGTTTTCATAATAAGAATCATAATGAAGTCCATTCTCAGAGTCTAAAGTAAACTTAGCATCTTCCAATAATTTTTCTGTATTATTACTGTCAACTTTTTTAAAAGATATTTCTTTTTTTGTACTCTGTGTAGCATTCAGATTGAGACGATACATACCACCGCCTGCTGCAAAATCCTCTGTAATAATATCAATAACAAACGTTGTCTTTCCGGTATCACGATATCCTTTTGCAATAAAATTTCCGATGTTATCATCTACAGCATCACAATACCACCCATTAGTTAATTTTCCTAACGCCGTATTAGGTACATTATTCCGTCCAACATCCCAATACGCAGGCGTTGACTTACGTCCATGAAAATCAGCTACACTTTTTTCTTCCCACCAGTCTTTGCTCTTATTATCGCCACCGATTGTTCCTGTCCAAAAAGCCAAATACTCCATATAATTGGAATTATCAAGTTCTGTGCCCTCTGGATAAACAAATACAAACATATTATCATTAATGTAGATTTTATTTTCATTTACTACTTGATTTAAGGTAAATTCATAATCGTTTGGATCATATCCTTGTATATTAAACGTACCCTTAAATCTATGCAGTGTCGTTGCCTCTTGATCACCATAGACCTGTTTTTGAGTCCATGTTGCGGAATCATAAAGTGTTCCATTTAAAGCAGTAATAACATTTTTTTCCAAATAATTTGAATTCGAATAGTTATGAGAAACTTGACCATTGATCAATCGTGAACCATCCCAAACTTCATCACCCGAAATAGGTGTGGTAATTCCCGCAACTCGACTCCACGTCCATTGTTCATCATCTACTTTATCATGATAAGTATGCCATTTTTCATCGCTTTCATTATTTGATCTAGACCAAGTGATTGCGATATTTCCATCCTCTTCTTTATTTAAACCTTCATAATTCCAAATTATCTTTCCGTCTAAATCATAAATATAATCAGGGATAGTATTTATTGTTCCCTCTATATATTCCATCAATTCTTGCTTTTTATCTTCATTCAAAGAACTGATGATACTATTTCTCTGCTGCTCATCTGCAATTGCATTTAAATAATTGTATAGTTCCTCAACGCTCCAAGTATTATAGTCTACCTCTCCATCATTACCAGATTCTTCTATTAAATCACTTTCTGCTTCTGGAGTCGGTGTTACTGTCGTTGCCGGTACTTCTGTCGGTGTTGCCTCCGGCGTCGGCGCCGCTGTCACCTCCAGTGTTGCTTCCGGCGTCGGCGCCGCTGTCACCTCCGGTGTTGCTTCCGGCGTCGGCGCCGCTGTCACCTCCGGTATTGCTTCCGGCGTCGGCGCCGCTGTCACCTCCGGTGTTGCTTCCGGCTCAGGTGTCGCCGTTGGTGTTGGCGTTTCTGTCACCGTCTGTCCTGTTTCTGCCAGAACTTCCACACCGTCTGTCGTTGCCGATGCGCCTGTCTGCTGTTCTTCCTGAACGTTCTGCACTGCCGGATTGTTGGTACTCTCCGCCATGGTCATCATGTTTGTACTGAGTCCCAGCGTCAGACATAAAATGACTGCAAGTATCTTTTTCATCCTACTGCTCTTCATAACTGTTTTCTTCTCCTTCCTTACCTTCTTCTATGTTCAGCGCATTATCGATCAGCTTCAGCAGCTCCAGCGCGCTTCGAAATGATCGGGTCTCCTGCCCTTCGGCCCAGGTGACCTGCCCCTGCCAGGTGGCATTCTGACGGTATTGAACCCGGACGACAAAGGTTCCTAATTCGCCTTTCTGCCTTAGAATCTTCCCCCTGTCTGTCACCTTTGTCACCTCCCGTCTCTCATGTTGTCTTTTTTCAATAAAGCATCGTGCCTTTGTGGAAGACTGTGGATAGCTGAGCGTATCGTAGAGTTCTTCCATCCGTTTGATCATCTGCAGCACATTTTCAAACCTGACCGGCTCTTCCCTGTAACAATGATACAAACGGCCTCTGTATTCTTCATTTTTTCCTTCATCCACGCAAACCATGACCAGATTCGGCGCTTCAAAAAAATAGATCTGCTCTGCCATCTGTCTCAACCTTCCTGTTTTTTCAGGCAGTTTCCTACCTTGATAGGTCTATTCTACACATCCCGCCATTAACACCATGCGTTACAGTTCCAACTTTTTTCTGCCTCTTGTAATTTGGCATAACACTTCATCCATACAAGCTGTCACACTTTTGCAATCTTTTTTGAAATGTTTTCTGGAAAAATGCTCCCGCATATGCTATACTGAAACCCAGAAGATTCGAAAAGACGTTCGTCTTTTCCCTTTTCCAACGGCATTTCGCCGAAGTTACCCGAAATGAAATCTCAAGATGAACTGTTACCCAAACACCTGCCGAAGATGCGGAAAACTGCTTTTATTGTCTGATTTTCTATGCTACAATACAGTTATACAATGATTCTTTTTTCTGTATGTCCGGCAGACGCCCGGAACGGAATCGCCCGATCGCTTCAGGTATTCCTTGACCGTCTCTGCTTTTCCAGTTCCGCTTACAGAAAGGAGAAACCGTTTTATGAAAGAAACCAATGACAATTTCATTATGCTTCCCACTGTGGACTTTTGCTTCAAAGAATTGATGATGAACCCGAAGGTGCGCACCGGCTTTATCGCTGCCCTACTGGACCTTCCTCCATCGGAAGTACAGGAAACGGAGGTTCTTCCCACCGAACTGCCGCGTGGCTCTGAGGATGAAAAACTGGGGATTCTGGATGTCTTTGTAAAGATGATGGACGGGACGCAGATGAATCTCGAAATGCAAGTACAGTTTTTCGCCTTCTGGGATTCCAGGATCCTGTTCTATTTGAGCAAGATGTTTTCCGGACAGCTGCACCGGGGCGAATCCTATGACCGGCTGCGGAAGTGCATTCATGTCAGCATCCTGGATTTCAACCGCTTCGATGACGGCGAATGTTATCACATCGTTCGCTTCTATGACGGAAAGACAAAGGAACTCTACTCAGACCTGCTGGAACTCCAGTTTCTGGAATTGAGAAAACTGCCGCCGGAAGCGCAGTCAGAGAAGGGCATCATCCGATGGATGCGTTTTCTGCATGGGAAGACCCGAAAGGAGTTTGAAAAAATGGCCGGAACAGATGAATATATGGAAGAAGCTTACCAGACTTTGATCCATTTGAGCGCAGATGAGAAAAAGCGGCTGGAGTATGAAGTGCGTGAAAAAGCTCTGCGGGATTATAACAGCCAGATGAAGAGTGCGAAACAAGAAGGCATCGCATTGGGCAGAGCTGAAACCTTTGATATAACCATTAAAATTATACAATTAAACTTGCAGGGAAAATCTCCTCAGGAAATTGCTAATCTCTGTAATCTTCGGGTGGAAGAGGTTGTAAAATATCTTGAAGCGCTGTCCTCTCTCCCGAAAAGTGAAACCTGAATAACAAAAAAGAAGCAGCGTTCCGCGAGCTCTGTTTTTCTCCCGGAACGCTGCCTTTCATTTTCTGTTGTCTTTATCCTGCTTCTCCTGCGCGAAAGCTGATCTGTGAAGAACCGGTCTCCACATCGATCACGGAAGATACGTAATATTCCACGCAGTTTTTCCAATATTTATGTTCCCCTGCAAAATTCTTCGTAATACGGTCGGAAACGAGATGACAATTTTCTTCGTTTGTTCCGATCAGCAGTACGAGGAACTGATTCAGACTGTACTGTGTATAGGAATCACCTTTTCGCAGGCTGCGTTTGATAGCTTTTTTTAATTCTTCTGACATACGGTTCAATTTGTTTCCATTTTCCAGCGGATTCCCGTTGCCGTCTGTCAGTGTGCAGAGCATCAGATAAACGGATTGACCGTTTCGTTCAATGATCCTGCGGATCAGACGGTAGCCATCAATGAAACTCGGCAGGCTGCAGTAGTATGCCCCGCTTTCATTTTCTTTTTCCTGAAGTCCGCCCTTGATATCGGTAATCGCTTTTGGAACATTCCGGATGCGCTCACTCATAACACGGAACTGATTCAGCATCCGCTCCGACGGCCGGATTCCCAGTTCCTCAAAAAATAATTTGGAGGTATCCTGATAAACCTGCAGTGCTTCATCGTCACGCTCCATTCCCATCAGCGCCTCGATCTTATAGCACTGCCATTCATCAAACGGATACAGATCACTGGCTATTGTCGCAATCTGAAGCATATCGTCAAACTTCCGTTCACAACTTTTATATTCCAGTACCTCCTGAAGAGATTCTTCGTATTCGTGTTTGTATCTCACGGCTTCCAGGAGTACCCAGTCTTCGCCCGAGAGTTTCGGAAGGAAATCTCCCCGGTACAGGGTCAGCGCCTGTTCCAGAATCACTATCCTTTTTTCCTGCTCCGTCTCTTCCTGTGCACTCTGGATCAGATTTTGGAACTCAAGTACATCGACCACACATGGAATCGTACTGCTCCATGAATAAACACCATTTTCGATTTTTATGTATTCTTCCTCAGGAAGTCCTGCCTCCACCATCTGTTTTCTCAGCCTGTGCGCCGCAACACGAAGATTATTGGAAGGATCTGACAATCCTCCCCTCCCATATAGGTTTTCGATTAATTCCTTGCGCGGTATCCCTTCCTCTTTCCTGTACAACAGCAACTGAAGCAGCTGCATGGACTTTGATGCCGCATTTTTTCTGAATGTAACCAGTTTCTCTCCATACGTTATAGAAAAACCGCCGAGCATCTGCACTCTGAGTACTTCTTTTTCACTCATGTTTTTCCCCTTCTTCCGATCATTCCGTCCATTGCCGGATATGACAGGCAAACTCAGGTATGCGTCCTTTTATTTCGCCTGTACTGCAAACCACACTGCATTCTTTCGCAGAACATAATATTCTGCGAAAGGAT
>ERZ1036420.351-NODE-351-length-38502-cov-64.087289_pt1 | contig 38502 bp, 56 predicted proteins | sample MGYA00514220_ERZ1036420 | MGnify/ENA primary metagenome ERZ1036420 (study PRJEB33795, sample SAMN09464938) | human gut metagenome | host: Homo sapiens | place: USA: Stanford, California | collected 2016-10 | study: EMG produced TPA metagenomics assembly of the...
AGTTCCCCAAGACCTCTTTGGCGTTTTCAATTGTTTTGTCATGATCAATTGGGCTGAAATATCTTGTTGCTCGCACCACTGCGTCCACTCCTTATGGTATAATAAATTTTGTAAAAGTTTGGGGGATAAGCGTGCCGCGATGGTGCGCTTTTTTATTTGTCTTCAGGAGGCCGAATGAGATCCCACGGGTCAATCCCAACGCGTTCAGCGAAGTCATCAAGTTTTGCCAAGCTAACGTTGTTGTCTTGAAGCAGATGCGCCAGTTGACGTGTCGTAATGCCGATGCTTTTTGCGTAATCCTTCTGTAGCATGTGATTATCGCTGATATTCTTGCGAACATTATTTTGAAACACGCGATTACTTTTTGATTTCATTTATTTTCCTCTTTTCCAGTTAGCCCACATCCACATTGCAGCGCCTAAGATTAGCAGCATTACGGCAATCATTGCTTTCCCTCCAATAGCTGTTTGCCTTCAAAGATGTTGCCAATTGCATTATTCGCGGCATCGATGGCCTTTTGCGCAGCGTCTATGTCGGCTTTATTCGTCATCGCTATCACACCAGACTTTCTCGCAGTCGCCCAGTCCGTAGTGCTCAATCTCGGCGTCAGTGAACCATTTCTTGTCGGTCATGCCTTCTAGGTAGTAAGAGTCACCAGCGTTGCAATATTCACCGTCAACCTTATAGAAATAGCTGTCATCTGTATGTGGCACCTTGACGATATACTTCTTCTCCTTTGCCACGGTGTAGCCGTTGACGTAGGCATTCATCAGCAGGCTTTCCTTGCCATTATATTCATCAGTACAGGCAGAAATATAGGTTGCTGGGATGTCACTTACACGCGCTTTTTCAACGATTTTGGCTTGTTCTTTGGTTAGGACTACCTTTTTAGGCTCCTCAACGAACGTGACAACGTGACCGCCATGATCTTTAGCCGCTAGTTCAGCCTGTTTCTTATTAGGCGTTGTAGGGAAATCCGAGATGGCTAATGACCAGAAACCGGAACTATCCGAAAAGTCCCAAAATTCACCACTGCGGTTCTCCACCGCGTACAGTTTTTCTTCGCTCATTTTTCGTCCTCTACTTTCGTAAGCTTGTACATAATTCCTTTGATTTCCACGTACACCGGATCACCGGTCACTTGGCTGATGTAAACATCGTCTACTTCTGGCTCCATTGGTCGGCCTCCTCAATTTGAACGATTGCTTTAAATATCGGCAGTATTTGCTGTGGCACTACCGCATTGCCTAATGCTTTAAGTCTGTCCAGCCGATTGGGTACCCCATCAGCCACTCGACCCACGCTGGGTTCAGGCTGCCACTTTGCTGGTGTGCTACTTGTTGTGCTAAATTGCCGTTTGCTTTGCCAGTTCGCAATGTTTCTGAACTCATCGTGGCCGCTCGTTTGCCGTCGCTTGCTACTGGCGTCAGCCAAAACTTTGTTGCCTTCGCAAGTCCATCTCCGCTGGCCTTGATAAGACCCTTGGGCTTGTAATTGTCCTTCACGGTTACTGTGGGCCACAATGAATGTTCTGAGCCGCTGGTGCGGGGCATTGACGGCACAAGCTGGTAATACAAATGCCCGTGCTTGGTATCCCGCGCCTTCCAGGTCAGAAAGCGTTCTGTCGAGTTCCATGTTTGCGAAGTTAGCAACATTCTCTCCAACAACCCAAGTGGGCCAGATTTGCTTGATAATTCTAAACATCTCCGGCCAGAGGTCGCGGTCATCTTTCGTGCCTTTTCGCTTCCCGGCAATACTGAAAGGTTGGCAAGGAAATCCGCCGGAAACAAGGCCAATTGAGTCGGGGTTGATTCCTGCATTTGTGAGTTCTTCTCGATCAAGTTTTGTCACGTCCTTAAAAAGTGGCACATCCGGCCAGTGCTTTTTCAAAATCATGCGCGGATAGTCTGCGTACTCACACAAACCGGCCACTTCAATTCCAGCCATTTGTTCAGCCAATGCGATGCCACCAATTCCTGCAAATAATTCTAGCGATCTCATTGCTCGGCCTCCTCACACACTTTTTACGAAGAACCTGTGTACATATCGTTTGAACTCTTCCCGCTTCTCCTCGGGCATTCCATTTCTTTCTGCTCTTTGAAGCTTTCCGCGTTTGCGAAGCTTGTAGACCTCGACGCGTATTGAATTGTATTGCCTGTTTAGAATTTCTTGAAGTTCTTTATAGTTCGTAACGACCCCGTATCGGTCAAACTTGATAATGTCCAACAAAAGCGATTCTTCTTCAGATGACCATGATCTTGCCAAAGGATGTCCATGCTTTCTCCAAAAATGCGCAATGCTGAATTTTGTTCTTCCTGTTATCCTTGCTATTTCTTCAAATGAGTAGTGATCTGCTACCAAACTGGCAATCATTTTTTTCTCTTTTTCCGAGTAAAAACTGCGATACTTGTCTTGCTGATTATTTCTGTCATACTTCGGCATCTTTCCTTCGCGCCTTAGCTTATTTGCAACATGTTTCACGCCAGACACCGTTCTGCCAAACATTTCCGCTAACTCGTCAAAGTTAAGAACGGCATTTGTATCTGCTGCCAGTATTGCTTCATCGTTGAATTGTTCAAGCTCTTCTTTTGTCCAATGCTTATTCATCCTGCCTGTTGTTGTCATCGTTAGCACCTCACAGCGCGGCCATTAATTGACCAATCTTCGCATCAGCTGATGCCTCTGTGTCTTTGAGCAAGTGAATGTATACCTTTTGCGTTGTCAGTGAACTTGAATGCCCTAAGCGTTTTGCGACAGCTTGTAAGTTGATACCCTTGCCAATCAGTAACGATGCATGTGTATGACGTAATCCATGTGCAGAAATAACGGGAACGCCTGCATTCTCGCAATGACGTTTCAAGATGTCATTAATGGTCTCGTTATATATACGCTTCCCGTCTGGTACGAAGATCGGCTTATCTTTCGGTAAACTCTGAATCAGCATTGCAAACTTTGCTGCAGTTTTGTAATCAATTGCAATCGTTCGTACAGATGATTTATTTTTTGTAGGGGCAAACTTACCTGTTGCGCTTTTGTAATCCCAAGTTTTGTTAATTCTTAGTGTCAAAGAGTCTAAATCGAAGTCTGCCGGTGTTAGCCCAAGAGCCTCTGCAAATCGCAATCCCGTCTTGGCAAGCAGCAAAATCATGTAATCGTAATCCAGCTCTTTTCCCAAATTGAGATCTTGGAGAAGTTTCTCTAATTCTTCTGGCTGCAAAAACTTAATCTTGTGTTCTCTGTGTCTAGTGCCGCCAATAACTGCACGCAAGGTTGGATCTCGCTTGATCAGTCCTTCGTCTAGAATGTCCTGAATCACGCATTTTAGCTGGTGATGAAAGTCCATGCATGTTTGATGCTCATGCGTCTCTGCATACTGGCTAAGAATCTGCTGATAGCTTCTGCGGGTAAGCTGTGTCACCTTTAGTTGTGGTGCCAACAATTTGAGCATTCGCTCGGTGTTCTCCCACTTGCGATAGGTCACTGGCGTCACATAATTTTGCTTGTATGTCTCAATCCACTTTTTGAAATAGGTCTGAAATAACTGTTCATTTCTCTTCAAGTTTATCCTCCTTTCCCGCTGCTAATTTCTGAATGGCTTCGTTGTATCTTGCGGGTATCTCTGTTGATTCAATGTGACTTTGTTCAGGCTCTAGCCACTGCCGAATATCAAATTCTTGTTCAACGTCTTTGCTATGCGGCATCACATTTACTGTGCTGAAATGCAGATAGTCGTCTTCATCGTTTTGAATGAAATATACTTGTCTAGCAGCACGTGTCAGACTGTCACCATGGACAATTGTTGCGTTCATGCCGCGAATGGCGCAGTTGAATATCAAAAACGGCAACGTGCTATCGCCAAGCTCTTCAAGGTGATAAAAATACATGCTTGGCCGATAGTCCCACGGCTTGTGCTTCAAACGGTCTTGTTGCCATCGTTGAATCATCATTGAGCCAGTCCCAGCAGCAACCTCGTAATACTCGCTACTGTCATGCGAGCCTACCAGCATGTTCACGAGCTTGCTGATGCTTTCAGGGGTGAAATCTTGTTTCTTGTCTTTGCGGTCAGCTTGAACACTCATGAAATATTCTGAGAACCAGTCATTTGATACGTCTGTGCTGACATCTAGGAATTGCTTAAAAAGCTCGTTACGCTTTTGCTGATCCATGACAATGTTCATCAATGCTGCTGGGGCCTGCTGTGCTTCGCGAACGCCTAGCAATTTGTGAACGACATCTGCTGTGAATTTGGTCGTCATGATTGTTTCTCCCTCTCTTTATTGAACTGCTCGAAATTAAATCTTTAATCCAGTTTTTCCAATGTCGTGTAGTTTACTTTTCACAACGTCTACTGCATGGCCGTCATCATTAACGAACCAAAATCCGTACGCTGTTTTTTGTCTGCCTTTAATAACAGCATTAATGTTTGCTTGGTTAACTCCAAGCGTTCGACCAGCTTCACTTTGCGTTTCAAACCGCGAAAATTTCAGCGTGGACAAGTTAATTGCAAATAAGGGATGTCCTATTTTTTCTGCTTGTGATACTCCGTGTTTTTCTCGATACTTAGCATCATACGAAGAAGTACACCATTCCAAATTTTCAACGTTATTGTTAGTTCTGATACAATTCTTGTGATTGGTCTGTGGCAAGTTATCAGGATTAGGCAAAAAAGTTTGAGCCACTAATCGGTGGACTAACTTCGTAACCTGCTTTCCACCAACTGAAAGACCTACTTGCAGATAGCCATTGTGTTTTAAATATTGTTTTAAAATCCGTCCTTTTAGGGAACGTTTTCCTTTTTCACTTGATACTACCCTGTCTATCGTTCTAACTCTGCCCATCTTTGATACTTCAATTCCTGAAATGTATGGATATGATTTCCAAATTTCAACTTGGTTTCCCATTATTGTTTTTCCTCTGTATCTTTCATGTCCTTTTCAACGAGTGCGTTTACGTAAGCGATGAACTTCGTCCATGAGACATCATATTCTTTTTTAAGTTCCTTTAACTTCAAATAATCTTCTTCATTTAACCTTAAACTTGGTGTTATCGACTTTTTTGTCATGTCTTTGTCCTCCTTTACTTTGTATTTACATTATACGTGCCACTTGTAGCACATGTCAAGAACTATTTTAAGTTAAATAAAAAAATTCTCACCGTTAAGTGAGAACTAATTTTCTCCTTAATCGATCTTTTCTGCTTCAATCTCAACACGGGGTTGATCGCTGTACCATTTGCTAACATGGATTTCGACTATTTGGTTGTCGTCTTCCCATAAAATACCGGTAAGCGCATCTGATACAGACTTGTAGTAGTTGTCTACATCTGGCTTAACTGTTGGCCTAACTTTGCCTTCTTTTTTTCGCCTTATTAAGGCCTTACTGCCAGACTTTTGGAGCGGACGGTATATTTCCATTGCCACCCTTATTGGGCCGCTTAGAGGCTCAATATTTAGTTCTGACGCCACGCTCTTAACGTGCTGCTTGTAGTTTCTTGATTTAGTTGGATCGTAAGCATGACCCATTCGCGTGAACCTCGGCCGTCCTTGTGGGACTGGGTTACCAGGTATCGTTAGCCTTATCACGCTGGCTTCACGTCCTTCATTTTAAGATTCCTCCTGTAGTTTCTTGCATTCTTCCTCGCTAAATGACTAACGGCTCATAATTTCTTCATGCCCGTTGTTGCGGATTGGTAGCTTGATCTCAAATTCATCTGCCACTCGCTTCACGAACGTTGTTGACTTCCCGATCCGTTTCGCAACGTCAATCAGCGTTTCGCATTGTGAGGCTGCTTCTGCAATTCCGCGCGCGTATTTGGCACGGGCTTCTTTTCGCTTCTTTGAAATCTTTGTGAGTCCATTGTTGACTGAAGTCTTCAAAGTATCGCTGTCATCAACACCGGATACCGCACGTTTCTCGACAATCGCTTTCTTTGATACAACGATCCGGTTGTTGAACTCTTGCTTCTCTATTTTTGAGAACGATTCGCTTTCAGAGATGTCTATCATTGCTGAATTTTCATAGCGCTTAATCAATTCCGCTTTGAAATCGCGCCACACTTTGTCGCCCTGCTTGTATAAACGCACTGTTACTTGTGTCATGCTTTTCCCTCCTGACGTAACTCGATGTATTCTTCCTCGCTAATTGGCTGTTTTAGCTTTTCTAGCGATATCCCCATGGCTTTAGCTATTTTTGTAAGTGTGATCCTCATTACCTCTTTGCCGTTAAGGAAGTTGGCAATCGTGATGCGGCTAACGCCTGCAATCAAAGCAAAACGGTATATTGGCAAGCTGTGATGATCGTCAAGAAAGTTACGAAGTCGTTCACGTGCCCAATCTTGATCCTTATGGCTGAACGTTTCTATATCCTCAATCATATTGTCACCTATCAGAATGGTAAATCAGAGTCGCCAACGCTTATTGGCTGCCCATTGTTTGCAAACTTGTTGTTAGAATTTGCCCGAGGCGCGTTGGTATTAGCAGATGCTGACTGATTTCTTTGCGATGATCCATTACTCTGCGATGTTTGCTTTGGCTCCAACAACGCAAAGTTATCAACGATTACCTCAGTAACGAACACCTTTTTCCCGTCCTTGTCATCATAGGTGCGTGTTTGAATGCGGCCTTGAATGCCCACAAGCGCTCCTTTGTGCGTGAAGTTTGCAAAATTCTCAGCCGACTTGCGCCATACTTGGCAATTTACGAAATCAGTTTCTCGTTCGCCACTTTTGCTTTTGAACTGCCGATCAACTGCCAATGTGAATGATCCTACCGCAGTTCCACTTTGTGTATAGCGAAGCTCGACGTCCCTTGTAAGTCTTCCTGTCATTGCGACACTGTTTAGCATGATTGTTCCTCCTTGTTAATCTATTTTGATGTAATGCCCTTAATTATTAAAAAATACAGTTTATTTAGTGTTTAAACGTTATCTAGGTGTAATTATACCTTCAACAGATTAAACGCTATATACGCGCTTATATTGCTAATTAATCAATATTCAAAACTTCTGTTTTGGTAGCTCGACGCCTAGTTTAGCAAGATACTCCCTCCAAATATCGTATGTGTTCTGGCAATAGGCTCGCGTTACTGGATCGGTTTCTTTCGTTGGAAGATAGGCGCTTGTTTCCCCATAATATTCTGACTCAGCCGTCTCTAACGCATCGACCAATGTCACGTACGCCCATTGGTACCAAAACTTCTTCATAGCAGTATCGGCTTGCTGCGCCTTTTTTAAATATTCCACGGCTTCATCAAGCTGCAGAATGATGAATAGCGAGTATTGATAATGTCCCTCCTGCATGTACTCATTGAACTCTCTGAGTGTCATCGTTGGATATTTCAATGTGAGTAAGCCACCTTGAATTGGAGCTTCGGGGCAAAGAAATTGAAATTGACGTTGCCAAGCGCTCCTTCGCGGTTCTTCGCTATCGTTAGGGTCACTGTGCGAGTGTCCGTCTTCTCATCTTGCTTGTTGCTGTTCCAAAGAAAACCAACCACGTTACTATCCTGTTCGATTGAACCGGACTCCCGCAAGTCTGATAACATTGGTTGCTTGTTATCGCGGCTTTCAATACCCCGTGATAGCTGACTCAGTAGAATAATCGGAATATTCAGCTCGTTGGTCAGAACTTTAAACTGGCGAGTAATTTCTTCAATTTGTAGTCGGCGGTCAGCCTTGCTTCGTACATTAACTAGACCGAGATAGTCTACGATTGCTAGATAGCCCTTGTCGGCCTCAGCGGCTCGCTGACGGATTGTTTTTATAATCTGAGGCAATTCTACCTTCTTGTCGTAAAGTTGCAAGCGGTAGTCCTTAAAGACGTTTTCGGCCTTTTCTACTTCGACCTTCTCAGTGTCGCTCAAGTTCCTTTTCGGGTCGATGAGCTTACCTGACGGAATGCCAGTCTTACAAGCAATAAGGCGGTTATAGTTTTCAGCGTTGCTCATTTCAAGACTAAAGAAGTCTAGCGTTAGTTCTGGTTGCTTTGCTAGAGCCTCAACAACTAAGTTGACTGAAAAAGCCGACTTACCAACGGCTGGCCGTGCGCCGATTGTGTATAAGCGTCCTCCTCGCAAGCCACCGCCTAAAGCATTGTTTAACGGGGCATAAGTCTTAATGCCGTCATCAGTAACACCGTTTACCATTTTGTTTTGCATTTCAGCGGCCAAGTCTGCCATAGTTTCCTCAGTCTTTACTTCACTTGCGGCTGTCGCGTTCTGTGAGGCTTCCATCATTGCATTCAAGTTGTCTTCACTTGGTTCTTCTGAGTATTTCTGAGCTGACTCAATGAGCTTGCCTCGGAAGTAGTCCCGCTTGAGCTTGCCAACCCACCAGTTAAAGTGTGAGACGCTAACGTCACATGTGGCGATGTATTGCCAGTCTTCGGGCTTCATAACGTCAGGGTGGGCGACACTGAATCCGTCTTGCAACTCAAGGGTATCAACGTCTTCTAGTAAGTTGTTCATATAGTCAACCAGGGTGGCATACTGTTCGCTTTCAAACCACTTCGGGTCTATCCATTCCGATTTAATCAGTTCCGGCTTTGTATATAGGCCATACATGACATGAACTTCAGGGTTGTTCAGGTCGTAAAGTTTTCTATTCATTGCTTATCCCTCTCCTCATTGAATTCTTCAATGTAGCGCTTAGCGTCCTCAATGCTCAGCGGAATTTCTTGTTCCTTGATTTCCTCAGCTATCTTTTCGTAGTCTTCGTCACATTCTCTATACAGCTCGACAGCAACGTCTTTAAGGGTGAATGTTGACATAGGTGTCTGTGATTGCTGTTGCTGTACTTGCTGTTGTTGCTGTTGCTCGAAGTCTTCGGCATAATCAGCCCAAGCTTCCTGATTGAAGAACGTACCGCCGTGCATGATGTATTTCTTATCAGTACCAGCATTTAGTCTTGCGTAAGCAACAATGCCATTCTGAATATCTCGGTTAGTAGTGCCCCCACGCTTCATTACTCGCTTGTAAGCCCTGAGAGCTGGCACTTTTCCTTTTTTGTTAGGATAGAGCTTCCATAGCTTCTCGAAGTTGCTTTCTAATTCTTCCTCGTCAGCTTTCTTTGAACTCGCTGACGTGCATTTTGCACGTTCTTTATTATTATATCTTGTATTATTATCTACGACATTTATGTCGGTACCCCCCTGACATTCATGTCGGTAGGTTGTCTCATTTTTAACCCGTTTTTTAGGTTTTTCGGGATAGTTGTCAGGCATTAGGTCTTCTCTAAGTCGAATAAATCTCTTTTCAATTTCTTTGCTACCTTCCTTATATTTCACGGTGCGGGTGATATATCCACATTCTTCGAGTACCATAAGCCAACGCTGAATGGTTCTGTTGTCAACATTATACAGCTTGGAAAAATAGCTATCGCCTGCCCAACAGTAGCCATTCTGATTGCTAAGCACTGAGATTTCACCATACAGAAACCGCGCGCCCAATTGCAAACGATCATCATAGCGCACGTCCGCTGGAGTGACTGAAAAGTATTTCGGTTTCTCATTCGTAGTCATCATAGTCATCACCGATTTCTTGAGTCATATACGCTTTCTTTAATTCCTCAAAGTTGTCACGGGGAACAATGTACCGACCTTTTGGTCGCGTCTTGTCGTCACCTTCGAGCTTTCTAAAGCGCTTAATGTAACCGCACTTTTCTAACTCGCTTAGTCGGTGTTTGATAGCCGTCTCGCTCACTGAGAACGCTTCGGCGAACTTGTAGTTAGGCACGAAACAACGGTTATTTTCGTCACATAGCCAAACAATCTCGCCATATAGCGTTACTGCTCCACTGGTTAGCCGCTCATCGAAGCGAATGTCTGGTGGTAAGATAATGCAATCGTCAATCTTACTCATGGCCTTCATCCTTCTCAACCTGAAATACTGTGCTGATCTTGTTCACTTTGATATAACGCTTGAAATGATAGTCCATTTCCTTAACACCACGTTCAATGTAGCCGACTTCTTCCAAAGCCTTTAGCCAACGCTGTACCGTGTTACGGTCTACGCCGAAAGCCTCTGCGAAGTTCTTATCAGGTGCCCAACAGTAGCGGTAGGCGTCCATGTAAGATGTAATTTCTCCGTACAATAGCCGCGCCCCAACTGGTAGACGCTTGTCGTAGCGTACAGCCGCAGGAATAACCGCATAGCAACTTGCTTCTTCGTTAAAGTCTGTCATAATTTAATTACTCCTTTCTTGATGACTTTAGTATATAACTGGGTCGGTTATAATGCAACAATAAAAGTCCGTTTTTTAAAAGTTTTTTCGAGCAAACAAAAAACGCCCGTTTATAGGCGTTCTTACGAGTTATTAGAATGGAATATCATCATCAATGATATCGATTGGCTGACCATCATTAATAAACGGGTCTGTGGTCGCTGATCTATTGGCTGTCTGCTGTGATTTAGGACTGTTCTGATACGTCTGTCGCGGCTCAAGTAAGGCGAAGTTCTCAACAATGACCTCAGTCACGTACACTTTGTTACCTTGTGCGTTGTCATATGTGCGCGTCTGGATATGACCTTCGATGCCAACAAGTGAACCCTTATGCGTGAATTTGGCAAGGTTCTCAGCTGACTTGCGCCAGATGGCACAATTGATAAAGTCAGTTTCTCGTTCCCCATTTGCGCTGCGAAATTGGCGATCAACAGCAATTGTAAATGATCCGACTGCCGTCCCGCTTTTTGTGAAACGCAAATCAACATCTTTAGTTAAGCGACCAGTTAAAGCAACTGAATTAAGCATTTTTAGTCTCCTTTTTATTCGGTACTTGTTTTGTAATGTGGCTGAATCCGTTTAAGTTCGTCAGCCGTCAGTTTGATTGGCTTGATGTGATATTTTTGGATAAACGACATGAGGCCGATCGTGTGCTGCTCGACATGATGAATGCGGCATAGGCTCATGTACCTGAACTTTGTTTCGTCTATCTTATTTCTGTTGCGCCCCATGCCAACCGCCTCGTAATGTGCCAAGTCAGCGGGCTTACCGCAGATAACACACTTGCGGAAACGGAGGCAAAACCACTGACGCGCATAGTCATTTGGTATCATGTCCCATGTTCTTGTCTTGAACGGCACGTCATTGCGGAAACAGAACTCTAAAATCGTATATATCATGTTGTTAGCAGTCGTCATCGAGCAGTTACTAAGTGAGTACGGATCAATTGCAAAAATCTCGCGGACATACGACTTCATGAGGCATTCGATCATGTCCACTGTGTCCCCGTTCCAGTCGGAGATGTCGCGCATCAGTGCGAATATCTTTTTGCGCTGTTCTGGGCTTATATGACGCCCGTCCTCGACTTCTAACTCTACCGAGGGAGATTTACCCGCGGAAAGCTTAGACAGCTTATACAGGCTCACAGGGGCGTCTGCGGTGATGGTAATTTTATTGCCTGACAGCTTGTCAAGCCTGCCGTTGATTTTCATTAGCGACACCTGCCAGCTTCTTGATTTCTTTCTCAAGTAAGCTCTTAATTCCAGCGGCCGCACTCGGGGTCAGTGTTTCGATGCTCGTTGCCTTGCTGCCGAATTTTGCGTTACCGATACCTACCCAGATGTCAGCAAGTTCATTCACCGTCTTCGGCTTAGGTTCACCGTTCTTATTTACTTCCGGCATTTTGTTGAATTGTTCCATGATAAGCATCTTGATTGCCTTAACTGTATCATGATCGAGGCCACCATTCGTATTATTAACCCGATGTGGTTGAGCCTTCGGTGGATTTGATCCAGCCGCGGTACCGTCATCATCAAGATCGGACGTGATACCGAATGCTGCGGATAGTGAGTATCGACGTGCATACGTCTCAGCGGACCCGAAAGCCTGAGCATCGTTTTTTGCGACAGGTACCGACAGGGGTCCAAGTTCGATGAATTGGCCGCTGGAGTGGAAAATCAAGGTCGTAACGCTCACTTGGTTTCCTTCACTGACTACTTCTTGCGTGTATGCCAGACCTGTATCGGGGAGTGCGCGGTCGATTGCGTCAACGACACCCTCGAGCTGAACATAGCGAGACTTTAGAAACTTGTTGTCACCGTCTTTTGTTGGTTGCTTGACGACTTGTCTGAATGTGTTAATTGCCTTAGCAATTTCGTTTATATTCTCTGATGTTCGCATTATTTTTCCTCCTACTTGATTAATAAGTGCTTGCCGCGTGGCTTAAGCTCAGCACCTAGCACTTTTTCTCCGGCTTCCAATCGTTCACGAATCTTGTCCATATCTGGCTCGCGCTTTACCTTGAAAACATCAGCCTGCAAATTGTCTTGATCGATTGAAATTGGCTTTTTTCCGCCATTCTTAGCAATTCTTACGGTAAATAGTGGCGTTTTTACTTTCCGAATGCCTGCGTATTCAAGATTGTCTTTTAATGCTTTCTTTATACGGTCACGATTGTGCAAAAAGACTGCCTTACGATCACAAAGTCGTTTAATTTCTGAATCAATTGCATTTGCATCAGCTTCGATCTGCTTAATTACCTGAACGTATCCTTCGGCTTTGTCTTCAATGGCTCCATCGATACTATCCAAAGTGTCCTGCAGTACATCTGGGTCAATCGTGCCGTCTTCTGCCTGGTTAAGCAGGGTTGCACGATTACCAGTTAAGTCGTATAATGTTGACATAATAATTATTTCTCCTTTCAGTCGTTGGTCTGCGGGCCAGCGGCTTTTTTCATGGCTTGCTTGATAATAAACAGGATCGCGTGTGCGCCATCTTCTTGGCCCATGGCGTACGTTTGATGAGGGTCTGTGTTGTTCGGCCCATAGTCAGTGGCAACCTTGTGATATACCGCGATCTGACGGTTTACTTCAGCTAAAATGTGCTCGTATACCTCATTAGTCATCATGTCATCCCCTTAGTTTTGCTAGTCGTGCACGTAACTTATCGTTCTCGGCAAGAAGCATCTTTGCAATTGGTGTGTGGTTGCCGCGCATAATGTCTAACGTCAATTTGTTATGTTCGTTCATCAAATCACCAATGGTACGTTCTGATTCATTCTTCTGCATATCAGTGATGCGGTTGTTGACACTTGCTACAATTTCATTAGCCATTTCTGTTCCTCCTAGTAGTCATATTCAGTCGCGCCAAGGCTCATTAAGAAGTCAATGACGTCATATTCGTTGACGAGTTCGTCGTGGTATTCAAGGTAGGTCTCGCCATCAACCAGCGGATGGCCTTGCCAATCCATAGGTGGCTCTTCCTCTTGTCGTGCCTGGCGATTTTGATACTCATTCAATGCCGCCGTGTTCCAATCCGGTTCAAGCATGACGGGCACCTCCTTTTCGTGATAAACTTGGGCTATAAATTAATTTGCTTTGCTTTTCATTTCCCGTAGTTGGCGCTACGGGATTTTTTTGTGCGCATTTGTTGAGCATCCGTTGACTAAGTTCGAACATCCAAAGCCAACCGCGATCGCCGTGGCCTTTATAAATCATGTTCTCGACCTGATCGTGAATGTCTTGCCAATACTCTTTTGTATCTCGCATGTGCTGTCCTCCTATTCAATCCATTGTTTCCATCCACCCACCGCCGTGGCACCGATCATGACGCCAGCCATAGCTACAAGCAGATACTTCCAAAAGGCTGATGTTGGATCAAACAGCACTGACATGATTGCTTCTAACAAGTTCATACTGTTATCTCCTTTTGCAGAAACTTGTTGATGAAATACTGCTGGCCTTTGCCGGTTACCTTGGTCGTCTTGGTGATTCGCACGCTGCCGTCTGGGTTCTGGAATGTGCGTTCCTTGATGTCGAACAGGCCTAAGTCCATAGCGCGTTGCGTTGGCATGTTTCGCCGGTCACCATTTCCAATCAGATAGCCGTGATCTCGCAGCCAACCGAACAGCCTATTCTGGCCAATATCCACACCGTTCTGCCGGATAAGCTTTGCCAAGTCACCGATTAGAATACTCGTATGGCTGGTGGCTACCGCGTCTGCAAACAGTGCTTTAGGCTTCATGGTTTCGATCTGTTCTGCCTGCTTGGCCGCAAGCTTCAATGCCTCGGCATAACTGCCCGGGATCACATAGCCCGTCTTAATCTGTGTTTCCATACTGTTAAAGGCTTTGATGTACTGAATCTTGAACTGAAGTGCCTTCTTACCAGTGAAACCCATAGCCAGCAATGTGAAACCGTCACGATTCATGTAGTACATTGGATAGCTCTGACCGTTTTGCTCGTTCACATATGTGCTTTTCGTAAACATGTGCTGGGTATGCTGATTTTTAAGCAGACCCCCAATTGTTGCTAAGACATTACGATGTTCCTTGCCAAACACTTCGGCCACACGCAGGCTAGTGGTGACCGCCTGCCGGTCGTGCATGATTACCAATTCATTCATTTAAATTTCCTCCTTATGTTCATCAAGCATTTTAATGAAATCGTCGTTACTTCCGAAGAAAATGTATTCTTGCGGAATTGAATACATCTTGCTGATTTTCCAAATCTGCTGCATTTTCAAATTAGATGAGTCTTTCTCCCACCGCCGCAAGGTTGGGTCTGTTACGCCCATCATTTTAGCGGCATCCGATTGGGAAATCCCTTTGCGAACTCGCAAGTCTCTTATTGTGTGCTTCAAATATACTGGTACTTTTTCATGAATGTCCATGATTGCTTCCTCCTTTCTACGTTTTCTATACTATCACGATTTTGGCGAAATGCAATAGGGAAATTGCTATTTGCAAAAATTATTTTTAAATGCCGTTTCTTTTTCCCTTTTTGGTGGTAGTATAGAATTGTAGAAAACATCATTACAATTAATAGGAGGAAAAATCATGGTAAAGATCGGTATTAGAAAACCGAGTTGGAAAAAAGTAATTGCTGCTAGAACAAAAGGCCAGCTTACCCGAAAAATTAAGCGGGCTGCTATCCCGGGATATGGTCAGCGCGGCATTGGATGGTTTCATCCCAAACGAAAGCTATACAACAAGGCGTATAGTCGCACTACATTTAGTTTCAATGACCTTTTAAAGCAAAGCAACAGGAAAAGCACATCAACAAGAAGGAAGGCTTCTATTGTGAAATCAAACGGGACTAATTTTGGCTGTGGTGGCTTAATCGTTCTTGCAGTAATCGTTGCTTTGGCCATTCAACTTTGGCCAGTTGTCCTGTTTGTGGCTGCTGTAACTGGACTGATCTTCTATCTAAACCTACGCAAGAAACGGGAACAAGCCGCTAAAAAAGAAAAGGACATTTCGGAGAATGAAGCAATCGCTAAATTACGTCAGTACAAAAGTCTTCTTGACCAAGGCGCTATTACGCAAGCCGAGTACGATATAAAAAAAGGAGAGCTTCTTCACATACCTACCGATGGTAGCAATAACGATGAAAGCACCGATGACAGCTGGCAGGACTTCTAAGTCAACATCGTGGCTGATAATTTGCACAAAAAAAGCCCTCCACCCGCGTTAGCGAGCAGAGGGCTTTTTTGTTTGAATTTAGTATGGACTGATCGAACTAATGCCGATTTGCAAACGATCAAGCGGTTCCCCAAACATGCCGGCGTATGTGTCTGTGTACTGTGGCAAACTCGTGCCATCATCACATACAACGCCAAGCCAGCCAGCCCGTTGTGTCGTCTGACTACGGTAATACGCTTGCTGGTACGGCTCACCAGCAGGAGTAATAAAGATGATCTGGACTCCATCAATCGCTTCACCAGCAATACCGGCACAACCATTGACTGTATCATTGCGATCACCTTTAGTTACCCAAGGCAGCCAACCACTCTTGACTGTGTGAACACGATACTTAACGCTACCATGATCAACGCGAATGTACAGCAGATCGTGTTGGTGATTAGGCAATCCAGCAAACCCGTTGTCACCAGAGCCAAAATTAATAACCTCATCAAGCCAGCTGCCACCGAGCAAGTGCAGGCCGTAGCTTACGTTTACCTTTTTAACAGACAGTTGCGGAGCTGGTGGTGTTGGAAGAGGGCTGGCACCCTGACCAGCATAAGCAGCCCATGCTGCACGATCGCCGTAGAATACATTGAGATCAAGGTTGCCAGCCCAGCCAGACAATCTGCCCACGGAAGTGTACTGGAAAATAGCAGGATCTGGCCAGTTCCGTGTACTGCCATACATATCGCGAGGCTGATAGCCATTAACCGCATTGTAATTGTTGTACTGGGCAACCCACAAGCCATACGTGCTAGCAACGCTTGACCAATCAAGACGGTTTTCGTCCGAAAGACCCATGTAGATCATCGGTGCCACACCGGTCTTAGCTTTGACATAATCCAGCCACTGCTTCGCCCAGCCAACGCCCTGACTTACTGCTGGCCCTTCGAAGTCAAGCACTAAGACAGCCTTTCCAACATATGCACCGACTTGGCTCAAAAAGTAAGCGGCCTGATCCCGTGCATTACCAACGCTTGCAAAGTGATAGACGCCAAGCAACTTGCCTGATGTCAACGTCTGCTTGACCTGATCGGCAAAAGCCGGATTCAAATAGGTTGTCCCTTCGGTTGCCTTTGCAATGACGAAATCCGCGGTCATGCCGCTAATGCCAATGCCCTGCTGATAAGATGCAACATCAATACCATGTAAGACCATTATTTTGCCTCCTGACTAGCTGCTGGTGCTGCAGATGCTGGTTCTGGTGCTGTTGAAGATGCCGGAGCGACAGCTGGAGCCGCAGAACTAGCAGCTTCTAAAGCTTCCTGATCGGTATCTTCATCCGCTTGCAGCGCCTTAATCTGATCCTCTAGGGCCTTGATCTTAGCTGCCTTGGTGGTAATGAGTGCCGGGTAAGCTAACGCCTGTTGGCTGTCGCTGACGCCTTCTGTGGTTGGGTCAACGGCAACCCCCACAATGGTCAACAGTGCAAATACTGCGTTGACCACTGCAGTGAGTTCCTTACCCAAACTAGCAAAGTCCCAGTTGTAACCGAAGACTGCCGCTACCGTTTGAACTACCAACAAAGAAGCTGGCACCAAAGCCAGCCAGAATTTGACGCTTAATAATCGCACTTTCCAATTAATCTTCATGGTTATCTTCTCCTTTGATGCCTACATGGTCTTCCAATCGAGTAATCCTAATCGAGTGACTGCCAAGCTCATCATCGTGTGTCCTCAAGTGTTGTCCCAAGTCTGCCAGCGATTGTTCGTGCAGTTTTAGCTGACGATTAATTGTATCTGACAGAGATTGAATATCAGAGCGCAATGGATCTAAGGCAATCTTTTTGAACAGCCAGCTGCCAGAACTCACGCCCACCCCGATGATTGATATAACCTCTGTCCAGTCACCAATCGTGTATCCAAAAAATGTCACTCTCTCACTTCCATTCCATAAAAATAGCCGCTAGCTTTTGCTGGCGACATAGTCACTGCCTGTAATTTGTTTGTATTGGTCCTCCGTTATTTGCCGCCCCACGTACTGCTCTATCGGGCACCCCCAAGAATGGAGCATACTGCAAAATTCAAAGTCACTCATTTTTTCCACCATCCTCAAGCTTTGTCACACGGGCATACAGCGCGGCAATCATCTGCTGTTCAGGTGACGGTCCGGGGAGTGGATGATCATTAGCCGGATCGTAACCCTCATCGGCAACGATTTTGCCGTCTACAAGAGATGCGTGACCCTCAAAAAACTGAGACACGTCATCTGCTTCTATGATTTGTTGACCGTCCTCTGTTGGGCCCAATTTAGCATCTTCTGCTTCATAGGCCCAGTTGGTTAGTCGGTTTTGATCATCTAGCCAAATCTTAATCTTCATCTTAATTCACCACCGCATCATTAATCGGATACGCATCACGCGTAATGAAACTCAAGCTGCCAGCATACCTGCCTTGTCCACGCCATGGAATGATATAAATTCCACCGGCTGAAACATATAATTGACAGGCTGCGCCCGTATACGACATGCTGCCGAGTAACCGTGCTGCATCATCATTATTAAATGGAGTATATCCCGGTCGGACGTTGGCAATTTTGACCCACCCGTTGCTAGTTTTCATTTCAAAAGCAATCCCAATGGTGACATTTGGGCCTTTTCTTGAATATCCAATTTTCATACTTCTAACGTCATTGGTTTCAAGGCCACTATCAATGTGCTGATAGAAAACCGAATCAGCCGCCGTAAACGTTGATACAAGTGTGACGTCTTGCCCAGATGGATTATAAAAAGATTTTAGTGTGAGCATGCCTTGGCGTGCATCAACGAAACTAACTTCCTTACCGTCGTACATTGACTTGCTAACCAACCCCAACTGATCAACTTTAGATTGATACGTTTGCTTGCTATTACTATCCAGCGTTGCATTCGTGACCATGCTGCCACCACTAATTTTTGTCGTCCCACTGATCGTATTTGGAAAACCATCCGGTTGGATGTGGTTGAAAGATGAGATAAAGGTAGATCCGTTAAAAGTGACCCCATTAAAAGTCATGCCATTAAAGGTTTCGACATTTAATGCTTTGGCTGCAATTGGTTTTGAATCCCAACCACTTGTGGTATCAAATATGGCAAAAGCGGCAAGATTTCCGTCCTCGTCGGTTAACCAGTGCTGGTCCCCAGCCTTTGGTTTAGCAGGGTAACTCGGGCCAACCGTCACAACCGGAACATTGTCACTACCGTCTTTACCATCGCGCCCATCGGCGCCTTTAAATAATGCCCACAAGTAGCGTGTCGGGTCGGTACTGTCAGCTTGCGTTTCGTCAACGTACTGCCCGAAGTAAGATCTACCGCTGGCATCTGTAACTGAAAAATCAGTTTTGCCGTCGATACTATTGGCATATGCAGTATGAAGATAGCTGCTGGTACCGTCGGCACCTTTAGGCCCCGGTTTACCGTTAGCACCATCCGCTCCCTTAATCAGTGCCCATTTACCAGCATAATCGGCCGGATTGTCACTCGGGACTGACGACTTGTTCGACCAAACTGTTGCCATATACTTCTTACCAGCAGGTAACGCTGACATGTTAGTGCCTTTGTCATCATCGGCATAACGAAGCCATGGATAAAACTGAATAGTCTTGGGCATATTGGCCATCTTATTGGCAAGATCGCTGAGCCGTTGGTCAAAGCTGACTGTTTCATGAGCAAACTCACCCAAAGTCAGTTTGACAGAATGGTTAGCACGGCTGCGCTGAATGCTCAACACTTTGGCAGACAGGAATAGCTGTTGATTCTCATCTGCAATGTGGACGGTTTGATTAAGCGGTACGTATGGCGAATTAACCAAATCAATATCATACGTTTCGTTTGGATGATTGTATTTCTTCAAATCTGCCAAAGCCGCTTGCAAAAGTTCTGCCTGCGATTTTGAATCAAACGTTTTAACCCGATTCCAGTCAGACTGTGTTGGATTAGGGTTGCTGTTGCTTAACAAACGTGAATATTTCTGCACAGCAATGGTATCGTGCAAGAACCCGTACTGATCAAGCACAAACTGTCCTGTTGGATCAGTCCATTTGTAGCCGATCAAGTTGATTGGGTCCTGATTAGTTGATCCATTCGTACTTTCTGGCACCGCTCCATAAGCCTTGATAGATGTTTCCATGTCATAGGTATCGAGATGCGTGACGATATTGTTGATGTCCTTATTCATTTCAAAGGAAATCAAGCTGTCACCGGCCGTTTCATGCCGAATGTTAATGACACGCTTAACCAAGTTGGTTCCAACAAACTCAAAGCCAAAACTAAGCACTGCATCAAAATCTTTTGCCACGGCAATAATGCGAGCCAACGATGATTCTTCACTAGTCCACTCGAGTGTTCGAACATTGTCAGGAAATTCGTTGATGCCAATCTCCCAGCCAGAATCATTTGTAAACCTTGTGATGTAGTCAGCGATGGTATATGGCTTGTCGGCCTTGAACGCGCCAACGGTTTCGTTAATTAAATCATTACCAGCATCGCTGGCAACAATTGAGTGAATGTGGCCTAGTGAATCATGGTCAACCGATTCAATCACCATTTGGTGGCCGTTGCCTTCTTCATCTTGATACATGATGAAGTTGGTTGCTTTAGCCATCTCATTGACTGCTTGTTCCTGATCAGTCGTGAAGTGAATATCAAGAGAAAGCTCGACCGCAGGACGATTGTCAACACTTTGTGTTTCTATATCGTTGTCAATTCGCCATTCGCCTTTGCCATCAGTCGACCCAACACCCAAAATGTTTGATTTTCGATCTGCAAAGTAATACTCCATTTATAGCCAGGCCTCCCTTATCTCGACTTCACACGCAAATGGTTGTGCCCAGCTCGAGGGCGTGATAGCAATCTCAGTATCACCGGGCGGCAGTTTGAACTGCTCCCATTGATTGCCTAGCGTGTGCATGGTTGGATCAAGAGAACCGTTCAAGTACGTCTTAGCGTTCGCCACATCAATCTTGAGAACATCGCCATCGCTGAAACGATTCTTGATATTCGTATACCAGCTAACGTTCTGCCATTTGACGGTGGACGCAATCAGATACATGGTCGATTCGCCCCACGTCTTGTCACGCATGAACCACGCGGAAAATTGCTTAGTCTCGACACTAGCAGCATCCGCAAAGGTAAACTGGCGGGTAATAGTCGTCTCTCGTCCTTGATTGCCAACCCATGGGGACACTCGGAAAACAACTGAATTACCAAATTTCTGTAATTCCAACTGAATGAACTTGTCATTAGTGAAAATGCTGCGATCCAACTGTTCATTGACGACCAGTTGATCTTTGTAATAGCACATCCACCAAAGCTGATCGGACAATGCGCTATTATCCTTCAGTATCATCTGAAAGATTGGCTTACCGTCACTTTCTAACGTTGTTTCGAGTGCACCTACCTGTGCTACACCAGTTTGAAAGCGCGTCATGACATCCCAAGTCAGATTGCTCTTAAAGTCTCCATTATGCGTCTGGGCGAGATCGTGTTTGATTGAAGGCCCATTCCAATACTTGTGGTCGCCAGTAATACTGGGCCAATTAGGCTCAACCTTCCAGCCATCATAATCGTCATGAGTCCAAATCGCGTTGCCAACCTGTTCATTAGGCATACTAGGATCACCACCCCAATAGGGATTGTTTGTGGCGGCTTGATTATCCATATGTGAGCCTTGAACAGCGGCTAAGTTAAGTGCTACTTCGCTTTCTTCAGTGGTGAAACCATCAATTTCTTGCGTACCGAATTGAAGAATACCCGGGCGATCATTAACAATCCCAACCATGCCGTTATCTGCATGCATGGTTGCCGTAATAACTGGCTCAACAGGATAAGTGCCACCATTATGAACCATGATTGTGTTTGCGTAGTATGCTGCGTCTGCTGGGTTAGGAGACCACGTGGAATAAGTGGTGCCTTCCTCTAACTTGGCTTTGAGATATTGATAGGTGCCAACATCCGTTTTTGGGAAAGCCCACGCAAGTGCCACCTCAATCTGAGCTGCTCCAGTCGTCCCTGGATCGGGCCAAGTGCAGACAATCGTGCTGCGCTGATTTGCTCCCATTTGTGTGGTCACAGGAAACCCAGCCAGTGATATCCGATTGCCATTAATATCATTCGCCCAAAGTTGGAAACTGACAGCAAAATCAGCCCGCCCAAGCAAGACCGTAGCTGCATACTTTTTCCCAACGGTAGGATTGTTGAACGATCCAAGCTTTTGAATATTCCATCCCGACCCTGTGACTGATACTGGGTCGGCGCTTGTGCCTGCCATGAGATTCAGTGGGATATCCTTGTAAGGCATATTGTCAAACGTCTTCGTGGCTACCGAGTGGGCAATGCCATCGGGAACAAACAAAGTAAATGAAGAAGTGATCGCATTCCGGCCTTTAGGAACATCGTCAACATCTGTGAGCACGGCATTCCAGTACACAGACAAGTCATCATTGAACGAAACCTGATGAGTGTCACCGTGCAAGATGCCACTTAGCTTATAGAAGGCGGTGCGAAATGCCTCATCATCATCAGCAATAAGCTGATAGCCAACAGTTATCTCGCGAGATGGGTTGCGAACGTATTCAAGTGTTTCCCCATCAGATATGCCTATGGCATTGCTAGTAGCAGATTGCTTAAGAAGCTCTCGTCCACCAACTTGCAGCGTCCTATATCCGGGCACAAGATTCTCAATGTATTGTCCATCGATTAGCATCGCTTCTGCTGGAAGCTGATTATCATCTGCACCCGTAAAGGGCGTCGTTTCTCTGAAATCGTACAATTAGACTAACCCCTTTCGATAATTGCTTACCTTTGTCAAACGATTAAGCTCTGTTTGCATTGGGTTTGCGGTTGCACGAGCAACCTCTCGGCCGTCAATGTACAGTGGAACCTCAATCGTTTGCTTGCGAGTGTAGTTGACATCAAGATTTGAAGACAAGGTTGCACCCTGAACGCCGTTATTGAGCGACTGCAATGATGCATCAAAGGGAGAAGTATTCACTGCCGGCATCGTAACAGCAGCGCTATCAGCAATAGCTTGTGCCATGCTCGAAACGTTCTTTTGGACACTTGAGAACTTGTCAGTAAGCCCTGCATTCAAGCCGTTCATGATGGCAACGCCGGCAGGGATCAGCAGCTTCTTATCGTAGCTGATTGGGCCTTTATGCTTGCGAATCCATGAAGCAATACCACCAACAAAATCCGTAACTTTACCCCAAGCGGATTTTAACCCATTAAAGAAACTATCCATGATGGCACGGCCAGCGTCAGCTAGGCTAAAATTACGAAGCGCGTTGAATGCTCCTTTGATGCCATTAACTATTCCACTTACCATGCCAGTAAAACCAGACCATACAGCCTTAGCACCATTAAAAATACTAGTAGCAGCTCCAATCACAATAGACTGTATGTTGCTCCAAGCTGATGAAAAGAATGATGTAATGCTATTCCACAATCCGGAAAAGAACCCGGGAAGTGCGTTCCAAATTCCCTCGGCTGTGCTGACTGTTCCGCTCCATAGTCCTGATAAGAATGAAACAACACTGTTCCATACGCCTTCGGTGGTAGACACAATACCACTCCACAATCCGCTGAAAAATGACGAAAGCGCACTCCAAATAGCGGAAGCGGCAGATACTGCGCCATTCCAAAGCCCCTCTAAAGTTGAAACCAAAGTATTCCAAACAGTCATTGCATAAGTTTGAATAAGGCTCCAAATACCGGAGAAATACGTAACAAGGCCATTCCAGATCTGTCCAGCAGCAGAAACAATGCTATTCCAGATCAGCTGGAGATCAGCGCCTAGCTGTGTCCAATTTCCAGTAAGCAAATCAATGACAATAAGAATGGGACCCATAATAACTGCTTTAAGCATGTTCCAAACACCGGTAGCAACTTGGACAATCCCATTCCAAATTGTCGTCAGGGAACCGCCAAAGGTTGACCATAAAGCAGTGGCTACTGCAACTATTCCATTCCATAGAGTCGTGAAGAATGTGGATAGCGTGTTCCAAACTGCCGTTGCTGCAGTAACAGCACCTTGCCAGATAGCTGAGAGAGTGGTTGTGAATGCTGTCCAAGCAGCTGATGCCGTGGTCGTAATCCCAGTCCATAGATTGCTGAAGAAACCTGTAATGCCGCTCCAAGCTGTCTGAATTCCGCTAATTGCAGATGTAAACGCACTCGATATAGCATTCCAAACAGCTTGCGCAACTCCTACAAGTCCTTGCCAAGCTCCTTGTAACCATGAAACAAATCCCGACCATAGTTTTTGGCCAGTCTGGGTTTGGGTAAAGAAGTACACCAAACCAGAAACCACTGCTGCAATTCCAGCAATCAAGAGCACCCATGGATTCATTCCCAATATTAATCCGAAAGCCTTCCAAATACCGCCAGCAGTTTTCGCAATTGTTCCAAAATTAGTAACAACAGCGATAACACCACGAATTGGACCGATCATCCTCGAAAAGATTCCGATGACACTGGACAATCCTCCAACGGCCAAACTAATAACCTTAAAGGCTCCCACTGCTCCTAGGATCGCTACCGCAAACGACTTAACAATGTCATTTGCAAATGCCGCCTTGACGAGTGCCGCAATTGGCTTCAGCACGTTAACAACACCAGTTAAAGACGCCTTAACACCTTCAAAAATTGCTTTCCACGGTAAGTTAGCAATAATATCACTAACAGTTGTGATGGCTCCCATGGCTGCATAGCCAAAGTCAGTGACGGCTTGCTTGATACCATCGAAAACTCCCGAAAGCTGCCCACCACCGAACACCGAATTAAACGCATCACCAACTTTTTGAGCAATGCCGATCAGATTGACAAATGCAACATTAGCTAAGCTGCCGACCATGTCCCAGATGGTATGAAGAACGGATCCGATCCCTTGAAGGATCGAACTGAGTCCACTCATTGATTCGCCCTTGCCTAGGTTGCTAAGCTGAGTCCTGATGTTCAGGATCAGGGTCGAAAACGGTGAAAAGAAGCGGCCAATTGAAGCAAGAACTGAATCGAAGTTAATGGCTCCGATCTTATCAATAATGCCGCTAATGGCTCCAATTGCGATTTTAGACATGGCCTGCCAAGCGGGCTGGAGCTTGTTTGCTAGCGTTTCTTGAAGACCGTCCATCGCTTCGCCAACTGTCTTATAGCTTGTAGCCATCTTCTGAAAGGCTTTGCTGTTCCCGGCTTTTTCAATACCATCAAAGAACTGTTGTGTGCTTATTTTGCCGTTTTGAACATTCTGAACCAGTTCTTTGGTACTCATGCCCATTGCTTTAGCAACGGCTGCCATACCAGCAGGTGTCTGTTCAAGCATTAAACGGAAATCAGCCCACTGCACCATTGGCTTAGCAGCCATTTGTGTGCCTTGTTCCATCAACGTCTTCATGGCTTGCTTAGGATCATCAGTGGCCGCAGCAAGTCCGCCCATGCCTTTGACCAACCGTCCGACACCTTTCACACCAACCGATGCAAATTGTGCATAGGCAGAAGCCATGTCAGATGAACTGTAAATGGTCTCCTGAGCATATGATTGCAACGACTTTTCAATTGAGGAAATCTGTGCAGGCGTTTTGCCGAGGAACTTCATGTTGCTCTCGAACGTTTGCCACGCCTTGCTGGAAGCGTCAAGTTCACCAGCCATGCTTTTGACGCCTGCACCAATGGCACCCACAACTTTAGTTAGACCAATGGCACCAGCAATCTTACTCACAGTTGACACAAAGTTGCCTGCTGGTTTCGTTGATTTTTCAAAGCTATCACCGGCCTTTGACGCAGAACTCGCGATATTCTTAAAAGTCCCCGAAAAGTTGCGGTCAACGGCGGATAAAATTGCTTCAACACTAAAACTTTCAGCCATGCGCTTCCTCCTTTCTTTCAGATAATGGAATTATTTTGCCTTCACGCTTCAAACGCTGAAATTCGGCCATCCGCTTTGCGAACACTTGAGCTCTAGTATGTTTGAGCTCAGTTGTGCTCATCTGTGACACTTCATAATTTGGCTCATAATTTGATCGTACGTTATCAATAGCCGCTTTCTTATCAAAGAAATCATCAAATGTCTTGAACTTCGGCTTAGGGTTCTTGCTCCCAGTTGTTGCCTGCACTTGCTGGTTCATCCATGCTTGCTGCGCAATTTCGTTTTGTCTATCGACTTGCTTAAGCTGATATGCTTCCATGCGCAGTTCGTATTCAACAAGCGTCATACGTTCAATGTCTCGAATATTAGAAAAGCCTAGATAGGCAAAAGCGTATAACAAGATTTCGTGATATGTTTCTTCACTACTCTTTTTAACGCTTTTGTCCTCATCTAGGCCTTCATGTTTTTTGCTACTGCTTTTACTGCGTTAGCGCTGTTCATTTCGTCTGAAACTTGCTTAAATAGCGAATCTAAGTCTGAATTGCTGTCAATAAAGTCATCGACTTCATTAGCTGACGGGCGTTTCTTAGATGCCACGGTGGCTGAATAAATGGTGTCTGCTAAAACGGCAGCATCGTATGCATTCAGACCAGCTAGTGCCTTTGCAACACCCATGCCAAAGTTAATGCCATGCATGACGGCACCCATATTCTTATCCATTTCTCGAACAAAGCGGACACCAAAGTTAAGTTCGTATTCTTTACCGTTAATGGTTAATTGCATGATTTAATATCCTTTCTTTTAAGCCGCCCGGGTTCACCCGCACTGTTAATTTCTTAGGCGACTAATGACAACCCTATTGTGCTGTTATGCTCCAGTACCAGAACTGCCAGCTGGTGCAGTGTCAGCGGTGTTAGTGCCTGGATCAATAGCTTTATCCCAAACAGTGCCGCCACCGGTAGCATCGGTTTCAGTGACCTTGCCAACCCCAAGGAATACGTAATCAACCTGTTCCTGAGTTTCGCTGTCAAGTGTTGTCCAGCCACGCTTTGGTGTGCCATTAACTGAGAATGTGACATCGCGAGTAGAGTGATCATCAGGGTCATTGTCGCTGCTGTCTTCTTGAACGGTAACTTGCATGTACCATGCGTAATACTTGCCAGCGGAGTTCTTACGCTTGCGGTAGAGAATCCAAAAGTCGAGCAATTCGCCGTCAAACAGTGAATCGTACATTACGTCTGCAATTGCAGCCGTGTTGTTCAGGAACTCGACTTCGAGATCGGTACTTGCGGAACTACGAGTTGCTACATTGCCGTCCTTGGTAACAGTGGAATTACTGTCAACAGACGGATCAAATGACAGCGAAGTCTGCCAAGGGATAATTTGGCCGCTAACCGTTGCTTGATCGCTATGTTTGCGAGCCAAGGCAACAACGTCCATGCCTTCTAGCACTTTTAATTCATTTGCCATGTTATGGCCTCCTATAAAATATTGAGATTGAGTATCAGCGTGGCTCGGTTGAGAACCGTGTCAGGGACACTCTGGTCTTGTGTGAACTCTTTTGATTGGTCTTCTACACGTCCATAGAATCGGTAATCATCTGTTAGAACTTGCCCAATCGCGGCACGAAAAAAGCGCTCCGCCATATCAGATACGGTGAAACGCTGTTTTTTGTCGCCCCAGATGTCGATGGTGATCAGCACATTGCCATTGAGTGACGTCTTTGTTGCGGTAGGAACAACTTGAATATCGCCAACAATGACGAATGGATATGGGGCGTTCTCCTTCTGCATGGGCAAGTGATCATAGGTTTTGTACCCAGATGATCGCGAAAACGCATAGAAGTAATCGTAGATTTCTTGCTCTGGTGATGTGATTTGAATCACCTACTTTGCTGCTTGTTTAAGCTGATTAATAAACTGAACCTTTTGATAAAGAAATGCTGGCTTCAATACAGGACGTGCTCGCATGAAACGAGTCCCATTTTCGGTATATGGGTTATATTCCATTGACATGCCAACAATGCCAGTCAGACCATCGCCTTCAAGTGAAATATTAATACCACGTTTAGTAGCACCAGTGGGATGTGCATAAACGGTTCCAGTCATTTGCTGAGAACGCGTCTGGAGCTGTGCTGTCTGCTGTTTGACGATTTGCTTGACAACGTCCATCTTCGCTCGCTTCAGCAGACCAGCAACCAACTTGTCCATGCCTTTTATCTGCATGTTGTAGCTAATGCTAGCTTTGCTCATTTCGTCTCACCTACAATCAAAGTGGCATTTTGCAGGGGCGCTCGGGATGTATTGAGAGCGTAATGTGTTGCATCATCATCAATCGTTAAATAGCTCCAATTGACGGTGATCGGCTCAGCTAATCGGATTACCTTTGCCTTTTGAGCATAATTCCCAAATAGCTGAACGCTCTTGTCAGTTCCCATGTCGGTGACGCTGGCAGCAGCGCTGGCTACATATTTTGGTTCACCGTACTCATGCGTTTTAGGATTGTACTCTTCATCATCTGTCCAGAATGTGATCTCATGGTCCAAACGCATATGATCACCTCTTTGGATAGCCGGAAATGAAGCTAACGGTTCCAAGAGACTTGGCATTCTTACCGTTGGCTTCTTTCCAGTCATTGATGTCGTCAGCAAAATCATCGAAGTCATTAGATTTGAACGTGAACGACTGGCCTTCTTGCTCGTATGACGTCATTCCTTCGTTCTTACGCCTGTTGTAGCGTCTGACGCATACTTCTAGGGCAATATATGAAAGCTCCTCTGGGAAGGCTTCTGTGGGCTTTAAACCGAGCTTAAACCGGAGAGCTTTGGTGGTGTTGGTAATGATGAGATTGAGCACATCATCCTGTGTGTCAGTTTTGATTTCCATCATCGTCTTCAAATCCGCAAGCGTTACCGGATCAGTATCAGCCATGTTATGCCTCCTTTCCGCCGCCCTGCTTTCGCAGCACTGTGATTTTCATAAGCGACGGTGTTAAAGCTAGTCTGAAGGGACAAGAGCAAGCAAGTCTGCCTTCAAAGTCTTCCCAGTGTAATCAATACTGTGGGCGTCCAGCCATGCTTTGATCTCATCAACGGTTTGAGCACTCGTTGGTTTGACATCTCCGCTAGGGTCGAAGCCGTCGTCATTTCCAGACGGCGCTACGCTTTTGGGGCGTTAATTCCAGCAACGACGAACTTAGGATCAATCTTGAAGCGATAGTCAACGACGCCAATGTTGCGAGGGTCACCAACCAAATCGTACATAGATGTTTCCGAAGCGTTGATTGTGCTGTATCCAAGACCAGCAACCTTTGTAACATCGGTGAATGACGTACCCGCAATCTGCATTGCAATAGTACGTCGGTTGATAACCGCAGTCTGACCACCATTGCCAAGACTGTCGCGCTTGACTTCATAGCTGTTTTCCGGATTAGCTAAGCCATAAGAAACAGCACCGTTAGCGATGATGAATGCGTCCGTGGTACCATCTGCTGCGACTGGCAGTGCATCGTCTTCAACGATTTCAATGCCGTTATAGTAACTGATTGGCGTACCACCGTTAGACGGCTGAATGGTATCAATCAGGTTCTGATCACGCATTGCACCAACAGCGGCAGAATTGAGCACGATTTTCGTCAGTTGAGGGCTGGCAACATCGCCCATGCGAGACAATGCGGCAATGAAATCACCAGCAGATAACGTAGCAGGTGTGCCCATACCGTACGACTTAACCGCTTGCAAATCTGCATTGAGGAACGCGTTCTTCAATACCGCGATCAGAAGCTTGTTGTCTTGGATGTTCCAGAAGGATGCGAATTGCCCCGCGATCTGTTCAGCAACCGGAGCACCGGTGGAAAGTTGACCAAAGTCTGTGTACCCAAACGCTTTGGCTTGGTACATTTGTGGAGCGATAGCACTGTAACTGTCGACATTGCCAACAGTAATGTCGCTAGTGTCGTTCCATGTTTGAGCTTCCCCGCTAAGACTTTGCAGGGTTGGGATAGTTACGTAAGTACCGCCCTTAAGCAATTGTGCTTGAATGATTGGGTCGGTAGTGAGAATGCCACTAGAGAGCAGACGGTTAGTAGCCGTTTGCTGTTCCAAGACATAATCCGCGAATACTTTAGGTTCGACCAAATTCAATTTGGCTGTTGCACCACTAAATTCTGGCATATTTATTTACCTCTTTCATTTTGTTAGTAATTTCTTGTACATCTCTGGATCTTTTCGTTGCAATTCGCTGCGCTCTACCAAAGTCATATCCTTTAGGCTCTTCGTCTTGCGGTTGGAGGACGGGTCCAATGGTGTACTGCCTTTTAGCAGTTCTTGACGGACGCGCTCTGCTACGGCTTGGTCGTGCGCAATGAGCCACTTAACATTGGTTTCGGTTGATTCTGCCTCAGGCGTTACAACATGCTTCAAATCGTCCTCTGTGACCGACAGCTTGGCATCTTCGAACATTGAACGAGCTTGTTTTCCCATTTGGTAGCTTGCGAGCTGTGATTTTAGCTCATCTCGTTCTTTTTGAGCCTTTTGAAGCTCATAGTCCTTCTTCTGGTCGGCATTCATCTTGGCCAGCTTTGCAGCCTCGTCAACAGCAGCTTGCTTTTCCTTCTCGGCACGAGCAAGACGCTTCTTGACGATTTCATTGACCTGTTCATCTGTGTAGACGTGCTTACCATCAGGATCAGGGTCAGCCGGTTCTCCTTGCTTCTTACCTTCAGGAGGATCTACCGGATCACCATCTTTTGGCTTAGGCGGATCGACTGGATCTTTCGGATCGCCTTGAGGGTTATCTGCAGCGAAAAATTGCAAATTCATAGGCATTAAAATCTTGGGAATCATGTTAAGAACTCCTTCCACAGCTTTTTAGACGGATCAGGCTTGCGTCTTAATTTACCGGAGCTTTTAGAGTCGATCACGCTTGGACTTGATGGTATAAAAATAGCCGCTAGCTGCGGCTTATAAAAATCCTTTACGGCGTTGTGCGTCTCTAGATCGTTTATCAAGCTCGTGTTTGATTGGTGCTGCCATTTCATCGGCAAACGTTGCGGCTGAAATAGAAAGCGGCTTACCATTCATATACAAAACGCCGTTATGCACGGTCACGTTGTCTGGGCACTGATTGTACGCAGACAGAATAGCCACTGCCAACTCATTGTCTTTAATGCTGTTCGCTTCTACTGCCAAATCAAGCAGGCGCTTTTTAATGCTTTCACGCGTTTGCGAGTCTTCCGGGTTCATGACAATACCTCCTTGATCAGCTCAGGGTTCTGCTTGGCTAACATGCGAAGTGCGTGTGCTAATCCATCAACCATTGATTCGTCATCGCTTTCTTGGTCGAATCCTCGCTCATGCAAGATTGCATGAATAATCTCATGTACTAAAGTGATTTTGGCCTCGTCTTCAGCCATACTCTCACATATACGAATACTTGCAGGCTTGTAGCGCGTATCACCCCAAAACTCACTCTTTAAATCTTCATTGCTCAGCTGAAGTTCGCGATGACTTACTTCTTTAATCTTGTATTCAACGTCATCAATCAATACTTTTTCTGGTAGTTTCATGATTTCCTCCTAATCATCATCTGGCGCATATGCCGCAATGGAGCATCGGCAGTTGGGATGAACTGGAATATCTGGCACATCATCTACACGATAAATGCCTCTACCAGTTCTGCCACCTTCTGAAATCTCCTTACATACGTCACACGCGCTTGGCTCAGCCACCCATTTGCAGTACTGATAGTCAAATTTGTGGAAACTATCTAATTGCGCCTGTGTCTGAATTCGAGCTGACTCAGTACGTGCAATTCGTTCTGTCACATAGCGGTGATTGTTCACCGTTTCTGCCACTTGACCGCGTAACTTGCGAGCAATCTTTAGTGGGCTCTGTCCTTGAATGGTGGCGGCAGTCAGTAGCTCGTCCAGTTCAGCCTTAAGAATGTCTTGGTTGATCCAGATGCGCTGTGAGAAGGTGTAATCTCCCTCTCGTTTGGAGAGTAACTTGGCTAAATCAGTGTAGCCGCCCTTAGATACCGTCTCTCCAAGTATTCCGGCTTGCCGTTTGATCTCGGATTGATAATCATCACTCAATTTTGAGATTAAATCGACGTTCACTTTCATGTGTGCATCAAGCATTTCTTGACCAATCTCACTCTTGAGCATTTCTAAGCGATTAATGCGCATGGTAGCGTTGTATAGCTTGAGACGATCATTGACATCCTTGCTGAAGTCGGAATATTTGAGCGGTTCGCCGTTGTACATCTTTCTGGCATCATCGACGATCCGCTTGGCTTCTGCTTGATATGCTTTAATATCGGTGGCCATCACTGCTTGACGCGCACCGGCCATACTGTCGTTGCTGTATGCGGCATACTTGGCAAACTCTGAATCAATATCCTTTTGAATGTTGTTTAAAGCTTTGTCAAAATATTCCTGAATTCGGGAATTGAACGCCTCGTCATTCTTAAGGTTCTCGGCAATCCATTTACGTTCAGCGGCAGTTCGCTTATTCCAGTAGGCAGAATTACTCGCTATCTGTTGTTGAGTCGTTGTTGTCATCATTGCCACCACCATTCAGAAATTTCTGGAAGTCCGGGCTTGACGGACTGTTAGTAGCAGCGTCTTTTGCTTTCTGGGCGGTCTCATCAGCGATGCGTTTCATTTCGGCCTTGGGATCATCGACAAATGATAAGGTGCTAAGCATAGTCTGATCTGATACAAGGCCTTTGAGTTTAGAAGCCGCGTCTGCTTCGTCGGTAATGTTCTCCGGAAGATTTCGCGAGAATGCGAAGTTAAGCTTTTGCCAGTCATCAGATTTACTTTCTGGAAGGATTGTCCCAACACTGAATGCGATCTTGTAAAGGGACCGGAGTGACTGTGTGAACTTACGATCTTGATTGGCCGCCAGATTGCGCATTGGTAGCAATTTGTATTGCAATGCAACGCCAGAGCTATTGCCGCTGAATGCTTCATCGTTCAAGTTGGCCACCATGCTGATCTGATAGATCATGCTGATGAGTCGATCAATGAGGTGCTCTTGAATGGCATCGCCATCAGGTTTGGTCAGAAATTCAGCTACGCCTTGAGCAGAATCAGCGTCTGGAGCATAGATGATTTGGTTGCCGTTAAGATCGAGTTTGGGGTTACCATCATCGTCTTCATCAAGTTTCAGACCCTTGAGAACCAAGTACGCATTGTCAAAATACTCATTCTGGTTCGCCTTCTGGCTTAGTACCTTGTCTAAGGCATTGATGAGCGTCTCAACGTTCTCAAAGATGCCTTGTCGCTCGGTGTTCATGAAGAACTCAACTGCTGGTACTTCGTTAAATGGGTTAAATCCGTCTGTCCCTTCAAAGCGAACCATATCAAGGCCGTATATTCCGTCTTTCATATACACCTTGCCAGTTAAATTATTGTCTTCGTCGTGCCAATACATGACAAACGCAACGGCTTTATGCGCTACCGTGTCATCATAGATGATGAATGAATTAATCGGTGAGCTGTATGCAATACACGTATTGCTGTTCTCGTCTTGGTACAAAAAAGCAAGCGCCCGTCCGTAAATGGATGCTTGCTTGCTGATCTCACTTAATTTGTCCTGAACGCTGTTCGTGTCGTTCCACCCTTGCAGCACAGCATTGTCCTGTGTGTTATCGAGCGTGATCTTCGGTGGAATGCCAATGTAAAACCCGTTGTAGGTATCCACGATATAGTGAGCCAAGTTGCCGACAAGCCGATTGTCCGGCCCGTGGTCTTTGGCATCTTCATGAAGAATCTTGTGCTTGCCAAGATACATCTTTTTAGCAGGTAGATATTTTCTGCGAGCTAGTTCATCATTTGCGCTAATGAAATTGGTGATATCGTCCCCAGTAATAGCTGTGTCTACTGGAAAAATAAATACGTCACCGTCTGTGATTGATCCTTTACCTTGAACTGTTAATATGATGGCCACCTCCTTAGAAGTATTTGCTTGTGTTCTTGAATGCTCGTGCCTTGTTGGCCTGGCTAAGTTTCAACTGTCCAGCATTGTCCATTACCATATATTTGAAAGCATCGACCGTGTGATCGTGCTCTTTGATTACGTGTGGATCGTCAGACTGTGCGGTTTTCTCATCCCACTGGTATTGCTGATGTTCTGAGATGAATATCTTGTTGTCGTCATTGTCCAGGTAGAACACGCGTCCTTGAGCAAGCAAGTTAGACACAAAGTCAATCATGTCAGCTTCCTTGCCTTTGACAATACCATGCCAGCGAATGCCGAACTCTTTAACAAACTCGTTTCTCAGCGCACCTTCAGCAGAATCAATCGTGTATTTAAGCACGGGATGATTATATTTTGACCTTACCTTATCAATAAACGACTTTATCTCTGGCACAAGGTCACTTGGTGCCTTCTTAACGCTCTGATTAGCTGGAGAATAGTAATAGGTGTCTAGTACGATCAGGTTGTTCTTGGCCGTAACAGCGGCCGCCACGCACGTGGTTGCGCTATTAATATGACCAGCGTCGATTGAGAACACGAGACGCCTAATTGGATCGTTGCTTGGCACCTCATCCAGTCTATGAAACAAATCCATGTTGTAGACGTTGGTTCCTAATCCAATCACATCGCCAAGATAAAGCCAACGGTAGTAGTCATAATCGTTGGCTTTATACTTGTCGATCAGTCTAAGCTGCTGTTCGTCAGTGAACCCAAGATCATCATCGAGATAAGTTGAAGTGTCAATGAAGAAGTCCGGGTCTCCTCTCACACTATCGACCCACTCGTTAATCCAGTCATAAGGATTTTTCGGTGGGTTGTACGTGTAGAATACTTGAACCTGATCTACCCATGGTGACTTCTGTCGAATGAACGTTGGGTTAGTTTGGTCAAACACTTCAGCAGACTTGAAATTCCCTGCCTCCTCAAACCATAAGGCAATCACGTTACGAACGGTGTTAGACTTAAGCTTTTCAGGTTTATCACCGCCATAAAAGTAGAATGTGCTTCCAGTTCCGCGGTGCGTAATACGCATAGGCGATACGTTGAACACAAACTCGTCTGTCATTTTGAGCATGTCAATTGCCCAACTGATCTGGCTGTAAACCGAATCACGCAAGTTAATCGTATTCTCTCGAATGACGATGATGTTTGCTTTATGTCCTTCTTGTGCTTGCCTTTTAAGCATCATGACAAGCTTCAGACTAACTGTCGATGATTTAAATGATCCACGGCCACCGTTCAGTATCAGATATGGTGCCTTTGACCGCCAAAACGGATAGAAATGTGGTTGCACCATATTGCTTAACTTAATCATCTTCTGGGACGTCATCGACAATCACCGTCCTATCTTGCGAATCCGCATCAGTAAGCAATTTGGCCTTGGCTTCCACGATGTCGGCCTCAGCAGTCAGCTTGCGTAGTTGTTGCTCCATTAACTTATCATTGTCTGGATAACGCTTCAATATCTCCTTAATAGCACTGATACGCGTTTTCAAATCGGCTTCTTTTTCAACCGTTTCAACGCCCGCAGGAGAAGCAATAACAACCGTTTCTTTAACCTCTCCTCTACCAATACCAGTAAGCAATTCAACGGCTTCTTTGGCGCTCATAATGCGGTTATTTTCAATAGCTTGCATACGTTTGTCTATATAATCTCTAATGACAAGTTTTGACAAGTTTTCAGCTCCTATTCGGTTAGCTGTTTTCTTGCTATAACCCGCTTTAATTGCTGCCTGCGTAGCATTACCTAATTTGATATATTCATCTGCAAAGCGCTTTTGTTTCTCTGTCAGTTTCATCACATATCACCACACCTCCCGCGTTTTCTCGGATTTATTTCACGCTTCGCTTATCCGCCGTTTTGCTATCTCAAAGTATTTATCATCCAATTCCATGCCGATGAAGTTACGGTTTAGGTTCTTGCATGCTACTCCTGTTGAACCGCTACCCATGAACGGGTCTATAACGATACTTTTTTCTTCAGTACTTTCTTCAATTAGTAACTCTAGCAATGCCACTGGTTTTTCGCATGAGTGATGTAGCTTCGCTGGTGCTACTCTTCTGAATTTTAAAATATTGCTAAGGTTATTCGACTTAGTTTTATATTTACCTTTGGTCGCCAATATAATAAGCTCGTAATTTGGTCTGAAATTATTGCCAAGGCCAAACCAATCCTTATCCCACACAATGACATTCTTCACTTCAAAATAATTTTCTATTTTCGGCTTCACTTTGTCTATCGTTTGCCAAGATGCAAAGAAAAACGCTACAGAATCTTTTCGCAATATGCGGTAACTTTCCTTCACAAAACACGGCAACCAATCCAAATTGTCGTCGTTTATAACTTTTGTATTTTTCCAATTAGAGCTTGCTCTTTGCGGTTTCAAGTCAATGCCATAAGGTGGGTCTGTTAAAATCATATCAACCGATTCATCCGGTATATCTTTCATCAGTTCAAGGCAATCGCCGTGTAGCAGGTTAATGTCCATAACGCTCCCTCCCATGTTTGCACGAACTCTATTTTTCCGTGTATTGTTTGATCTTGTCAACCCTAAAATCGCACCACTCATCATGCGTTCCGTCTGCTTTGTAGATTGTTACGACTGGCATTGATCGATATCCCAGCTTGCGGAACCGCTCGTAGTCGTCCGCGTCTGCTGTGATGGTTTGCACTGGCATGACACGTGACAGCTTGAATACTGTTCGCCGGCATTTTTGGCAGTGCGGCTTCGTGTAGATAATTGCTTGCATGTGTTTCTCTTCTCTCGATAGTTTCTCAATGATTGCTTGCTCTGTGTGGCTTACGTAGCCGTAACTGACTCTTTTCATGCCTGACATAGTTACACCGCCAACTCGAATGTATAGCCGTGGTGATGTTTGAGTTTTCCGTGAAGGCAACTGGATACGGCACCACTACTTAACCCAAGAAGTTCAACCGCTTTCTTGATACTTCCGAAATAATAGCGGTGTCCTGAACCGCTTACCACGTATATAGGCCGTTCGTTCGCCTTCACCATGCGCTCGTTGCGAGTGCCATAGTTGATGTTATATGACCGCGAGCACCACTCGAGATTAGACACCGTGTTGTTTGTCTTGTCTTCGTCCTTGTGGTTGATTTCGGGCAGGCCGTCTGGGTTCGGTATAAACGTTTCGGCCACAAGACAGTGAATATATTTTTGCTTCGAGTTTCCGTCTCGGTGCAAAGTAATCTTACGGTAGTCACCCATACTTCCAACGCCAGCGAGCACTTTTCCTTTTCTTAGGCGTCCCAGCGCGTCTATACGGTCAATACTCCTCACTCTACCTATACTTGAAATCTGATACAGTCCTTTGTAATCAGCGATGTCTCTCCATTTCTCAGCTAAGCTCATAAGTACACCGTAGCCTTTCATCATCATAAACGAACGCATACAGCAGATGTTTGCCCGTGGTGAAGCCATTCTTAATCTCATAGGGATCATTTGGCTTTGCTGTTCCAAGCTGGCGCCACATAATGCCACGATCATCTTTAAACCGTTCGCTATGATAATGGCCTGAGTGAAGTTCGTATGTTTTTGCCATGCTGAATATCTTTTTGTACTCAAATGGAAAAAGCCCTGTCAGCTTGTCCTTGGCTACATCTCCGTGGGCGAGCATAATGCCAACATGACCAAGCAAGTATGCACAACGCCAGTCAGTTGCCGGGTTGCTATCATTGAGATCAACGCGGACTTGTGGATAGCGATCTATCAGTGCATAAAGAAAAGCGTATTCGAGATCTCCTGAATGGTTGCCAAAAACGCTCTTGATTGAAACACTGTTGCTATATTCAATTGCCAGCGGAATAATCTGATCAAACAGCTTCACTGCATCATGGAATGCCTGACGCATGTTTGCGTGATCTAGTTGTGTTCCTCTAACCGTTTGTGTTGCATGAATCTGATCACTATGGAACAGATCTCCCAATTGCTCGATCACAATCTCGTTGTAGCCGTCCATGATGATCTCTCTAAGTTGACTCACCATGTCTTTTAGATCGGCGAATGTTGTCCAGCCAAAATGCAGGTCAGGCAATGGGATGACTAAGTTGCGATCGCCCGATTTCTTCATGCCGTAATTGACCGGAATGATTTTGTCGTTGAACGCTTCAGCCATTTCACTTATCGATAAGCCTTGTTTCGGCTTTACGCGAATATGAATGCTGTACTGCGGAACTGTGCCGTCTTCGTTACTATGCTGCTCATACACTTTGTAGTCGCCTAAGACCATCTCGAACTTATCAGGATCGTATCCACACAACTCCATCAAAGTTCGTGGGTCTTTATTTGGCTCATGCTTGAGTCTCATCAAGGCCGTGACTGTTTGACTACCATCAGCATTAAGAGCAACTTTTCTGTCAGCGGACGGTGTCTCCCTATTTGTGCCGTCTGAATCGTATTCGTTCTTCAGTGGTTTTTGGAACTCGATGCCAAGCCGTCTTGCTTTGCCTTGAAGCGCATCGTAGCTAATCCCTAGCTTGTCGGCTGTCTCGCGTCTGGTAAAGCCTTCAGAGGCGAGCTTCCTAATGTCACCGATCTGTTCATCTGTCCATTGCATCTACTCGCCTCCTGAAATATGTATAAAAATAGCACCTCACGAAAAGTGAAGTGCGGTAGTTTTGCTCGCTCGCCCAGTGTCAGATGGGGTCATCGCAAGCTGTGTCCGGTCGCTAACTGGACAATGTGGCATGCGGGAATCGAACCCGCCTGACTATCGCAGTCAGTCCTCATTGCCACGCCTTGCCACAGCTTTATCATCACCATGGCTCGGAGGAAAAATGCGGTGTCTCAGGTTTCTCACCTTTGGCACAATACCATCATAAGGCGGAAAAGCGTGTTTTTTGTTGCATCATTGTTGCACGGATGTTGCAACTAGTTTCACTAGCGGACATATTTCAGCAAAAGCATAGAGAGCTTCTTGTGTTTGTCGCCAAAGGGTCGTTCGGTCAACATGCAAGTGGTCGGCTAACTGAAGGCTGGATTTACGTGTCGTCTTTGGAGTCAGATAGCTCTCAACTAAAATGATCCGGTAGTTTTCATTCTCTAGAGATTCAATGGCACCTTCACAGCACGCTATATAGTACAGCTCGTCAGCGTGCGATACGAGCTTGTCCTCGGCTTTGTTGCCATAGCTTGGTGACTTGGGCATGCCGTCCATCACGGGGCTTCTGAGCGCTATTTTGGTGCGTTGAGCGAGCCGCTTGTGATGCCAGTAGTTCCCCAAGACCTCTTTGGCGTTTTCAATTGTTTTGTCATGATCAATTGGGCT
>ERZ1036420.361-NODE-361-length-36708-cov-8.320792_pt1 | contig 36708 bp, 38 predicted proteins | sample MGYA00514220_ERZ1036420 | MGnify/ENA primary metagenome ERZ1036420 (study PRJEB33795, sample SAMN09464938) | human gut metagenome | host: Homo sapiens | place: USA: Stanford, California | collected 2016-10 | study: EMG produced TPA metagenomics assembly of the...
TGCCATCATCATATTGAATTAAATCAAGCTTTGAATTGTAATACGCCCACCCCAATAAAGTTATTATTGTTAAAAGCAGAATTATTGAAATGGTAATGATAATGTCAATCGGTTTTTTCTGTTTTTCAAAATATGGTCTCCCTTATGTTATAAACGGAATATCAAGCGCACGTTGCCTTCTGTTCACCACGGAGAGGTGTGTGATTTATCAAAAAGGTTTTTGATTTATTCGAGCAACGTAGGGAGCATTCCTTTGCTCCCATAAACATGGAACCACGTTCCTGCTTTATTAGCAGGAATAATCACAAATCACTGTACAGTTCTTCTTTATACACGCCATCCTCGATCAGCTTCTTAAAACTCTGAACCACAGCCTCTTTGTCTTCCTTGTATGTAACGCCGAACCACTTATCTTTGGTTTCCAAAACCTTGACTGTGTATTTCCCGTCTCTGAGAAGTCCACCGATATGTGTCGGTAACAGATACTCTGCTTTCAGAGGATTCGCTTTCACATCGTTCTCAAAGAAGTCCTTAAAGCCCTGCTCCAGAACATCCAGATATACCGGAGCACAGTCTTCCTTTGCCGGGAATCCCCAGAAGTTCATGGACACATAGGATTCTGGATCAAGCTCTACACCATCGGCTTCTGCACCAATATATCCATCGGTGATCGTCTTGACAATATTGCTGGTCTCAACAACATCGGTGATGTAAGTATGGCCTTCCGACACTTTGCACACACCTCTGGTCACGCCGCCGTTATCTGATAATGTGTTCTTCAGAATAAATCCAGCCATCGCAATGGCATTATCCGCATGATCCAGGACAAGCCAGTCATGAAGCTGCCGGAATGCTTCTTTCCCATAATAATCATCTGCATTGATGACAGCAAACGGCTCGTGGATCAGCTCTTTCGCAGCAAGAACGGCTTGCCCGGTTCCCCAGGGTTTTGTCCGTCCTTCCGGAACAACGCCCGGCACATTGTTCAGGTCCTGAAATGCGTAAGCGATCTTCACATTATGGGATTTACAGATAGCTTCCACACGGTTACCGATCCGCTCCCGGAAGTCGGCTTCAATATCCCTTCGGATTACAAAAATGATTTTGTTAAACCCGGCTTCGATTGCATCATGGATAGAATAATCCATAATGATTTCATCATGCAAGCCTACAGTTCCAACTGTTTAATTCCTGTTCCAAATCGGCTGCCAATACCGGCCGCCATGATAAGTAATGTTGTGTTCATACTCTCTCCTTACTGCACTTGTGCTGCTTTTATCGGACATACCTTGATGCACTGATAGCAGCGTACACACTTGTTTTCATCAATCTGCGGATATTCAAATCCTTCTTCGTCCTCTACCATAGAAATAGCTTCCTTTGGACAGATGGCATAACAGGCCGTGCAACCACAGCATTCTTCTTTTCTCTTGTATAGAATCGGAACCTCTTTTATTTCAGTCATCCTATCAACTTCCTCTTTATCTTTCTGATTCTTCGCTTGACTTTATTCATAAAGCCAACTCCTGCGTATTCTTTTGCAACATTATCGAAGCTCTTAGTTAAAAAACTATTCCAAAACGCCTCTCTATTATCTGGTTTCGGATAAGGAGCTTTAAAGGAGGCCTGCATACTGTCTTCAAGGCGAGTTTCTTTCCATCTGATACCGTCCTTTACAGAATTGAACATTGTATCACCAACTTCATTATTGACTAAGACCAACGAAACTCCCTTATTATCATCAAATTCTGGTGCTGCTTTCTCAATTCCCCAATAATCCGCAATGGTCAAATCACCAGGATGCATTATCGACTTATATTGGCATTCATAGCAACAAGGCCTTAAAATACTGTGACCATAAAACAGCGTAGTAAAAACCGCACTATCGATGTTCTTCTCATCTTGGAATATCAGTGTTTCCTTGTGCGCTCGCCAACCAAAATCTTTTTTATTCCTGAAATCAACTTTCACAATCTTGGACTTATTTTTCTTTTCCTGCCAATGTAAATATTCTTTCCATACCTTAGGACTCGGCACACCGTGGCATGCAATATCCCATCTTTTGAAAGTACCCAATCCGATAGCGCCGTAAAAACACCGCCTGATCTGGAAGCGGCTATTGTAGCTGCATCTTTATGTTTTACTGCATATACTTTAGGCTGCTTCCAGTTCATTATGCTGCCCTCCCTTCAGAGTAATCAGCATAACAGGTACTATTTTCTGTGTACCCCCCCCATAATTCTGAGGAGTTTATTCATTATTTTATTTCGTAAGGGTGTAGTTCCATATTTTTTCATGATGAAGTCAATTCCCCCTCTCTGATAATCCATCCAGAATTCATGCCTTCGCTCCGAAACCGGTGTTGGTGCTTCAAGATTTTTCTGCCAACACTGCTTCGTATCACTAAGACAGTAATCCAAATTATCCTTAATACTGTCAAATAATTGCTCTCCGCGATCCGTATGTATCAGTAAAAGAGAATTTCCATTTGGGTCGTAAAAATCTGGTATTGTTTCTTCAATATGCCAGAAGTCACCTATCGTCATATCTGTTTTTCGTTTAGCCGTGGCGTAGGGACACTCATGGCAGGATGGCCTTAACGCACAGTTGTTATAGAATACTCTGACATAATCACCTATCATTACTTCTTCTTCACCGATTCTAACAAAAGCAGTTGGTGTTTTCCAACCGTTCCGTTTGTCTTTAAAAGTTAAATATGTAATCTTTCCTTTCCTTTTTTCTAAGGAGACCGCATACTCTTTCCATAACTTTGGGCTTGGAGAACCGTGACAGATGATATCAACAATAAACACACGCTCTCTCAATCCTTTGGTCTCTATAAATCTGCGAAATCCATCTGCTTGGCAGCCCACACCTACAAAAAGTAACTTTTTCTCAGGATTCTGACAAAGCCATTCTTCCGCAATTTGAAATATTTTCCCCGGCTTACTTTGCATATACTTCGAACCACGGGCCGCATTCCTTTCTTTCTTACTCAATATAAGTTGGAATTCCATCGTATGCGTCTGATAATTGTGCACTGCAGTTGCAATTGCATCTCCAGATTCCAAAAAGAGGTCCGATATGGCAGTAAAAGCACCTCCTGATGAGCTTGCCCGCAAAGTATCTCTATCTTTTACTCGACCAGCGTATACCTGTGTCTGGATTTTCGTCATAATCGCTCCCCCCTCGGCATCCATTACTGCCAAAACTTACATTTTTAACATACTTTCTATTGATTTATTCAGTTATTCATTTTTTCCTGGCGACAAATTTCAAATATATTTGAACAACTATGTCCTTATTTAGCGCAAAAAACATTGGAAAAGCAATTGCACAATTTACAATATTTCCAATCAAGTTTTTCTGAAAACATATTGCTGAAACAATTGTCACATAAGCAATGAGTAATGTAAACTCTTTAGTCTTATAACTTAGTCCGAACCTATTCTTTGTATCAATCATTCGAAAAATCATTAGTGCAAAATATGCAACCAACGTGGATATGGAACCTGCATAAATACCAATTTTTTTAATGAATATAATGTCAATCAATAAATTGATTCCAGCTGCGCAAACAGTCGTAACTCCTACACTTGTGATGTTTTTCTTAGCAACATATATTCCTCCCAGGAAAGCTGCAAGACAACTAAACAGAATGCCTATAAATAAAATGGGCATCTGATAATAAGCCTCCGAATAATCACCTGATATTAAAACTTTAAAAATTATAGGAGTAGCAGCAATCAAGCATCCCAACGCGCTGCACAAGAATCTGCTAAGTGTTGCAAACATGTTAGAATAGTATTCCGCTGCATCGGCATCATTTGCTGATATAGAAGCATTTTCTTGCCATGCAAGCGTAAATGTTCCTTGTAACGTAGCGAGTAAATTGGGGATTTTACCGGCAACAGCATAAACTGCGTTTGCTTCTACACCTAAAACAGCTGTAATAACTAATCTGTCTGAGGCAGAAAGCACCCAATTAGAAAGATTGTTCGGAACCATGGGCCATGAGTAAGCAAGCATAGCTTTAATCTGCTTAACAGAGGCGTACTTCTTTAAATCAATCTCGACATCATTACGAATCCACCACATTAGAAAAATGCACGCAATTTCATTTGGAATGATTAGTGACAACAATACTCCAAACAAGCCACTATGCAATCCCAAAATTAAAACCGCGAGTAAAATCAAATTCAGTATCGACACTATGCATGTCGCAATCGAATAAGCCTTATTATACGATAATCCTCTCGAAATTTGCTGAAGTGTTAGATATATAATATCCACAAAATAATAGATGCATACAGCTATGCGGTTGGCCGCAGATATGCCACCAAACCCTATGAAAACTGCGACTAACACAATTAACGTAATAGGTATTGTTACAATAAAAATATTGTTCACTATTGAGCTAGATTTTTCCTTGTTTCCCCTACAGTCAATCAAAAACCGAAAGGCCGCAGATTGAATCTGTAGAGTTGCCACTGGCAAAAGCAAAGAAACTAATGTCGAAATAAGGTCATAGTAACCGTACTCCTCCTGTGTTAGATATCCGGTTAATAGCGGTAGAGTTATAATCGCAACAAACTTCGGAAAAAATGTTCCTACGGCCAAAACAACAGAATTTTTTATAAGACTAGATTCTCTGCTCAACCACTTAATCCTCCCACTTAATCATCCTGATCAACTACCCAATTAATAAAGCTTTCCGAATACTTCCTTTCATTTTCAACAACTTCTGAAAAGTCCACTCTACAATTTGATAGGATTTGATTTATAAACTCGGATACATTCAAGTCAACGACATCATCAACACCAGACACACTAATTTGCGCATAGTATTTCTCAATACCATTTCTTTTTAACAAATCATAATTTTTGCTAAAATCCGAACTCGCCAAATTACGACCCTCAATAACAATAAAAGGAACATTTGACTTGATTGCAAACACCATGCCATGAAAAAAAGTAGTAATTAGCCCATCCAAAGCAGAAATCACATTAATCCATTGGAACGGCGAAATCGGACTATATCCTTTTGTTCCATCATAATAGTCATAAAGTGACACAATCTCAATATCATTTGAAAACTTATCAACGATTCTCTTTGCAAGCACAGGTTCTCCACACATCAAACCGACAACTTTTTTTTCAGTATTTGCCTTAAACTTATTAACTAATATTTTTTCACCTTCATTTCTATCAATAATAAAATCATATAAAAAAGTTGGATCACAATTCATGTGAAGATGCGCTTGTCCCGCAATTTGCTCTATAAGATTATACGTGGCCGTATCACGAACTCCTATATAAGAAAAGTCTTGCAGATAATTTTTAACTGCTTTGACTGTTTCCGTATCTAGTGAATCAATTGTATTTCGAGATGACGCTCCGTATGATGCTTTTTTTATTCCTTTTAAATTGGGTAACCAATATGCATTTGGAAATCCTCTGTATCCATCAAGGACCCAAACTTCATCGCTTCCAACCACAATCAGATCATACTTATTCGCTACAAAGCCGCAAAATTTATCTACACGGTTTGTTACCAAATGCCATTTGGATGTCGGCAATTGTTTTTGTGCTTTTGCAAAAACGATGTATCTTCTAAAGTTATACCAGATAGATGACATCTGTCTCCAATTAAACTTTATACATTTAATTTGCATTAATTCGCTAGCCAAGGTATTATAGTCAACAATTTCCGCTTGAATTCCGTTTTTTTGATTCAAATAATTAGTTAAGGCATATGATTGAAGATATGCCCCATAATTATGCGTTTTATGATAAGTAAGAATTCCCACTCTCATCATGATTCAGCCCTTTCTTTAAAACAATTGCTATATAGTGTTGATATACTGCATGAAGCAAAATAAACAGGGAAGACATAAACATCATACAAAGGATTACCTGTAGCACAGTAAAGCAGAAAATAAATTTGATACATAAAAGCAAAAAGCACTAAAATCTGCATATTTCGCCTTATTATATTCTTATTATGTGCCACATAATACAATGCCCTGTACCCCTTATACAAGAAATACGCAAAAGAAATCATTATTACCGAAAATCCAACTATCCCTGTTTCGCACAACAACTGAATATAAACATTATGGGCATGTCCAGTATAAAATACTGTCGGTGCCACAATTGTTCTGAAGCCAAACCAGCCAATTCCAAAAATTCTATTATCATCAAATGCCCTTAATGCCGCATCCCAAAACTCATATCTCCCCAATATGCTGACATCTTCACCCATATCAAAGAACCGAGACACAACGCTGTTAATTGCAGGTATAAAATAATACCCAAATATAAGCAACACAAGTAGGGCACAAATAATTCCGAAATACTTAAAATATCTATTTTTTTCGTTTGAAGTGTATACAAAATAACCTAAAATGAATGCAATTACTCCAAAAAGAAGATGCGCACGTTTACCACACATAATCAATGCAACAAACATAAGGAGAAAGCAAAAAATGCCCTTGTATTTTTTGATATTAATATTATTTTTATAATTATAAAATAGCGCACTTACAAAAAACAATAGCCCATTTATAAGCATCATTCCATTTGTTGAATAATGATCTGTAATTCCCGGGTAGTGACCTTGACTATACCACTCTAGCAATCGAGAATACGTTCCCGTGTATATTGGAGCAATGTGATTAATATACAAAGTTTTCAACGGAATTAGGATTAAAGTCGATAACGCATACACAATACCCATAAAACCTAATACTTTTATTAATGGTACCTGCCATTTTGTGTCCGTTCCAGCAACAATAAAAAATGCACAAAACGTAACAGCATAAATCAAATCATTGTCCCGATACAGGATGAACCCGTGTAAAACCTGAAGTAAAATAAATAAAACAAATATATTAAACTGCCTTTTTCGTATATCACAATGCTTCTTATACGGTTTATAGCATAGATATAACAGAAAAGCGCATATCTGAATAGCCTGTAATGCCATTCTACTACTTATCACTAATATAGATAGTGATGACATATATGTAACAAAAAACATCATTAGCACCAAAGCATATGCGACTAATGATTCATCTCCATGGTTAATAGAAATCTTAAATCTATCCCTGTACATCAATACTGCTCTCCCTTTTTTAAGTGGAGGTATTATTGCTACAAAATTTTATTATAACATTCAATAATTCCATCTACATTATTATCAATCGTATATCTATTTCTTGCATCAGCCACGGCTTGTTCAGCGCACTTCACCATAAAATCTCTATTTAGATAAAACTTCTGTATTTTTTTACTCAAATCTTCTACAGAAGACAGATTATATAGCAACCCATTGACCTCATTATGGATGATTTCAGAGTTTGCACCTGCATTCGACGCGATTATACCAAGGCCGGCAAACATATATTCTGCTGTTACTCTTCCAAATCCCTCAGATTTTGAACACATTAACCCTATTTGATAATTGCAAAGAATTGGATGAATACTCTGCTTTGCGCCCAAAAAACGGATGTTATTCTCCAATTGATACTCATGGATCTTTGCTTTAATCTTTGCAATATACTCTGAATCTCCCCATCCCACTATATCTAAAAACACATTTCTTCTCAAGTTATCAGGAAGAAGATTAATCGCTTCCACACAATCCAATTGGCCTTTTGCTTCACATACTCCTCCTGCTATTATGCAATGCAATTCCACAGAATTTTTCATTGCATTATGATTACTTACACTAATGTCCTTGTACGAAACACCATTATATATTACATTAATTTTTCGATCATCTACGCCCTTTTTTACCCAACTTAATTTTACAGCGCTAGAAATAGCGATAAACTGCTTTGAAAATTTATTTAAAAATTCATAATAGTTGCGCTTTAAGAGGACACAGCCAAAATCTTCTTGGCCAAATTCCCGAAGATGAATCATATGGGGGATATTATACTTTTTGGAAATATAGCATCCTATATCATTTCTTGCAGAATTAGTATGTATTATATCTACCGAACCCAAATCGATAAGTTTTCCTATCTTATTTATGGCGATATATGTTGAAATATGATATTCAATCAAATCCAAAATATATTTAATTGGTTTCTTCCACTGTGCTTTTGGTAGGACGACCATAGCTGCTTTATGTCCAAGCACATAATTTTCAATACCTAATGATGATAGTTCCTCATTAAGCTCATTTGATACCCCTGTACATACAACACAATCAATGTTCTTTTCTTTCAATTTCGATGTTACATCTACAAGAGATCTTGTGGCACCACCTACAGTAGATGGATCTGTAATAAATAAAACCTTCATACATTTCTCCCATATCAATCCGTTACTCTTCGATTCCCAAGCCGGATTTTTTCGTCAATAGGTACTATCATGATTTTTATTCTGGCCTATTCACTCTTATCTCTCCGTTTATCTTGAGTAGTTTACGATATAATTTCATGGCAGCTTTACAAAAACAATCAGGAATAAAAAACAGTGGGTACACTGTCAACCATGCTTCTGGATATTTTTTTGTACAAATAAACAATTTTTCCTTATCTAGCTTATGGATTCCGGCCGACTTTTCTTTTAGAATATCGTGTCGACTTAAATGACACAAGCGTTTTGCATATAATGTCTCCAACTGTTTTCCGTCAAATCCAGCCTTATTAATCATGAAGTCTATTAATTTTTTATAATATATTCCATTCACAAGTGCTGAATCAAAGTTTGTAGTGTTCACATATATACCCGCGCCAATGCAAGGACCTTTTACAATGCCAAGACTAGTTTTATCACCTGCAGCACATAAAGCGTGGATGTAACTTTGAAGCCAATATGTACTATAATAACGTTCAGGATTTTCTATTCCGTTGAAGCGAGCTGTATTGCATATATAGGATGACATAAAGCCCCAATAGGCGCCTGCATATGTCATGAACTTGACTTTATCATTAATGTATAAATCCTCCTCTACCTCCGGCTTGTGTATTGTACAATTTGAGATGCCAGTGTAAGAACCCCTGAAATCCCTTGTTGTCACATACACAAGCCCAACATCTTTATGCTTAGACAAATACTCTAGAACTTTTTCTACTGCGCCTTCCATCACAATATCGTCATCCGAAACAAGCCACGTAAAACATCCCCTTGCCATTTGCATACACTGAAGAAAATTTGCATCGGGCCCAATGTTGGTTTCATTTCGATGATATTCAATGTATGTCCATTTCGATTTGTATTCATTTATTATTTGTTCCGTGTTATCTGTAGAACAATTATCTGATATTAAAAGTTCCACTTGGGCATTACACTGAGGCAGCAGTAAATCTAACATATTTCGAATTGTTCTCGAACCGTTATATGTTGGTATAGCAATCGTTAATAATGGTTCCAATGGCACTCAATCTTCCTCCAATTAAGTTGCCGACTGCTCGGCAATCGTCGTTACAGATGCTTTCGTTGTTACCCAGGCGTAAAATGGTCTGAAATAGTTAATAACCCAAGATGCCAGTGTTATAGCGCACGCCTTTGGCATGCAATGCCAGAACTGAGCATAAACCTTTTTTGACCTGGTCCTTGAATCCTTCACCTGTGGATCATTCTTCCACAATGTTCTGGATCGGTAGTCGTTATAAAACTTCGCATATGGATGATCGCTGTCCTCCGCCCACATTCGCTTTTTCACATAGAAACAGGTAGTAGCATGAAAAATTGCCGGTTTGCTTTTCGCTTCAGCTACCTGTTCTTCAGTATAGTAGCATACCGGTTTTTTCATTTTCAGAACATCGTGGTAGTCAAACAGATAAATCGATGTCAACATATTGTATCTGGGATGAAGCAGTTTCAAGTGACCATAAAAAGCCATATTCATTAGATCTTGCTCCAAAAAATACATTATGCTCTTTCCATCAGCATTTTTCAGCACCAAATCCAACAATTGCTGACCGACATTTTGCTGTCTCCATTTTTTCAGGTCAATAAGATACATCCCGGCATTACAGTACTTTAAATCCTTAGGCCCGTGTAACACCTTGTCCTGGATTGCTCGCCCAACACAGTCATACACGCCAGCCACAAATTCGTTTTCAGAGAACTCAGTGTTATACATTTCCCGAATTGAATCTACCACGAGAGTATCACTGTCGAGACTGAGTACCCTGTCAACATTCTCCGGGAGGATTTCTCCCAGTGCCATTCTCGCATAGGTTCTGCCCAAGTTAGCTTTTACCCCAGGGTATACTTCTTCCTGTTTTGGCATCCGAATAAACTCCAACCGGCGATTGAACCTATTTATAATCTCAGTAAGCCTAGCTTTATTTTTACCAGTTATGTGGTCTTCTACGACATAAACAGTAATCTCATCCGCATCAGTATTACTCTCACATAATGATTCAATTGCAACTCCGCACATCTCTGAGAAGAAATCACTGCTATAATAAACTACATTCATTTCATTCTTCCTCTACTATTGTCTTAATCCCACTTTTAAATGATGTCTTGGGATTCCATTCTGTATCTTTCTCTAGTTCACTTATATCTGCTTGCAGATGCATTACCTGCTTTTCTCCATACGGAATCGCTCCCAATGCTATTTCGGCATTAGGATTCACAGTATCCCTGATCTCTTTTATGTATTCAGCCAGCGGACGGGCTTTTCCACTTCCAAGGACATAGACTTTTCCGTCATGCCCTTTTTCGCCCAAGAGCCAGAATGCTTCTGCCGCGTCCCCACTGTACAGGTAATCCCACATCTGCTCACCTTTGGTGAACTGTGGCACGTCCCCATTTTTCAGTCTTGCAATGGTGGACATCACCATACTTTGAATACCGTCATTTGGACCGTAAATGCTCAGAATCCTGACCCAGACATGCTTCATACCCAGTTGATGCGCGTACTCTCTCGTCATTTGACCTGCGCAAAGTTTTCCAATACCATATCCCATTTCGGGAAATGCCGGTGTTTCTGGTGTCAATAGACCTTCTACCTGACCATACTCCGCTTGACTACCAGCACCGATGAAAGCGTGACAGCCAAAACGCTTTGCCGCAGCCACCGCATCTAATGCGTAACGCACATTCTGGTTTTGCAAGTACATATCATTGCGGGCAGCGCCAGTTGTGCCGAGCCATGCAAAATGAAAAAACACATCCCAATCTTTTCCTGTTTTATTTGTAACAACATTCAATTCAGATAAGTCGCAATATTCCTTTGTCACCAGTGGATGAATCGGAATATTACAATTCCTTACAGAGTTCTCTCGGCAAAGAACCAGCACCTCGATATTGTTTTTTATTAGTTCCTTGATGAGCGCTGATCCAACCGCACCAGTTGCCCCTGTAAGAATTGCTCTCTTCATTCTGAATCCTCTCTTCCTAAGTATATGATTTTGTCTGCAAACTCCTGCATAGACCAATCCGGGTTCTTTCCAATAACTTTTGCAGGGACACCACCTAAAATAATATCTTTCTCAGTATAAGATTTTGTTACAACTGCATTTGCTGCAACCGTAATTCCATCTTCAATATGAACATCCCCCAAAACGCATGCCCCGGCACATATCGTCACACCATTTCCAATCACTGGGCACTTTCCATCTGTATTATGCCCTAATTTTATTCCAAGTGTAGTATTATGGAATAGGCATGTATTCTCCCCAACCCGTACCTTCGCCGAAACAACAATATTTTGAAGGTGCATAATTAAAAGTCCCTTACCAAATACATACGGGGGAATCGATACATTCGTTATTAGGCCAATTATCCTGTACATACTTTTCCAAAAAATGTACCCCCCCGCACATATTTTTGCCGTTTTCGGCAGTTTCCCATAATATTCTACTTTTCTAAGAGCCTTCATATACAGCAATGTAATGCTCCTTACCTTTGATGGGGCTCCCTGGGGATACATTATTGCTATCCACATTTTTCTCTCGTATTGAATTATATTTTCGAGGTCTTTTTTGCTGCTTATATTCATTTTGTTACCATCAATTTATGTTTTCCCAGAACGATTATTATCAACTATTGATGTAACCGTTCTGGGATAAACATTAACTTTCTATTATCGCATTGTGTGTTCTTCTTTTATTCCTCTACCATCGGAATGAACATCTGCTTTTCCAATTCCTCGCGCGGTAGGAAGGGAGCCAGATCCTCCAGGGGAGGGCTAACCAGCGTGCCATCTGCCAAGCGCTTCGTGCTACTCTTGGGTTCCCATACCTGAACGGTATCCGTAAAGATCTCACAGAACACCGGACCATCCAGTGCCAGCACTTCATCCACAACGCGCTTCATTTCAGCATTGCTGTGGGCGCAGAAATAACGATAACCAAATGCCTCGGCGATCTTCCGGAATTCCGGGAAGGACAGATCACCGGATTCTTCACCGATACCAACGAAGTTCTTATTGAACAGATTCGTCTGGGTGATACGGATGGAATGATAGCCATTGTTGTTGATCAAGAAAATCTTGATGGGCAGTTTGTTGGTGAGGATGGTCTGCAGTTCCTGCAGGTTCATCATAATGGAACCGTCGCCCTCCAAACAAATGGTGGTACGGCGGCCACCGCCAATACAGGTGCCAATAGCTGCAGGCAGGCCGTAGCCCATGCTCGCAATGGCACTGTTATTTGCCATACGGCTCCCCTTCTGGATCACATAAGCTTGGTTGCCGACCACGCAGCAGGCGCCGTTGGAAACGGCAGTCAGGCTGTTTTCCGGCAACTGGCTGCTCAAGTAATGGATGAATGCGTACACATTCGCAGTTTCTCCGTTTTCCTCCCACTGACGGGGCAGAACAGCCGGATACTCCTTCTTCCATCCCTGGCAGGTTGTCAGCCATTCCCCGCCTGCATTAACAGGAGCAACGGCTGCGTGGTCCAGTTTAGTCAGGAAGTCTTTTGCATCCGCCCAAATAGGCATTTCCACATGCAGCGTGGGCTTCTTCAACTCTGCGGAGTCGATGTCTACCATGATGATTTCCGCTGCACGGGCCCAGGTCTTCCAATTGTAGCCAACCTGACGGATGGAAATTCGGGTTCCCACTGCCAGGATTAAGTCCGCATTCTGAATTGCCCAGTTGCCGGGACGATCACCCATGTTACCGGCACGCCCACAATACAAGGGATTCTCATCCTCAATCAAATCCACTGCGTTCCAGTAAGTAACAATAGGGATGTTCAGTTTCTCTGCCACGGAACGGAATGCCTCATAGCCCCCGGAAAGACGGATACCGTATCCTGCGTGGAACACAGGACGCTTTGCATTCTTGATTTTCTCCAATACAGTCTGGATGGTCGCTTCATCCACGGCAGGAGGCAGCATCGCGTCGTCCTCTGCTGGGTCATAGCCCTTCAAATCGTCGGTTTCAATATAACCACCCTGGTAGTTCACCGGGATGTCGATCCACACAGGACCGGGGCGCCCGATGGTTGCCAGATGCCACGCCTTTTCTAAATGATACCGGATGGTAGTGGGATCTTCGATCATAACAGCATATTTGGTCATGGGGGCCACGGACTTGACAATATCATATTCCTGGTCGCCCATTGCCCGAAGGGACGTATCGGTGAATTGCAGTGCGTAACGGGCAGTGGTGTCATAGCGAACCTGACCGGAAATAATAAACATGGGAATAGAATCCAACCAGCCGCCAACCACACCAGTCAAGGCATTGGTACCGCCCGGGCCGGTGGTAACACACACGGCCGCGATCTTGTTGTCCAGTCGAGCATACGCCTCTGCCGCAATCGCGCAGGCCTGCTCATGGTGATTGTAAGTAACCTTCAGACCAGCATTGTGTCCCAAGGCATCATTCAGGTGCATAGCGCCTCCGCCTACAACGCTGAACACATCTGTTACGCCATGCGCAACAAGGAAATCCGCAACATAATCAGCTAATCTCTGCTTCATTTACATAATCCCCACGTTAGTCATTTTTTGCACTTCTCTATTTCCCGCTCTCTCCCAAAGCAAGAACCCGAAGAAGTTTATTCTTCCTAATAATTTGCATTCCAATTACGGGAATAATCATTCCACCAATAAACATTGCACAGACACATATCCAGTACGGTAATTGCATTTTACTGTATAGTATTATCCGCAGTGGAATCTGTCCGAAATAGGATAATAGATAAATACCATATGCGTTTGTTCCTAAATAATCCATTACCCGCCTAATTGTCGTATTGCTTAGATGCAAATGAATTCCTATTGTATACAGACCATAGAATCCAAGGACTCCAGTCACTACATATGCAACAGAAATATTATATTTAGGACATGCAATAATTAAATCAGCAGCTAATAGGATCATAGCCGGAAGAAGGTTAAAATACCTCTTTGCAAAAGGATAGTATCTGCCCAATACGATTCCAATTGAAAAGAATATAGCAAATTTATTGGTGTAACCTAATATCCCCGTTTTGTTGAATTCATAAAAGCAGTATCCTATAACCCCAATGGTCATCACCACTGCTGTTTTGGCTCCGTCACTCGTTTTATTCAAAAATTTCATTACGCACAGGAACACAACCGATATAAGAAACAAGTGCCACAAAAACCACATACCACCGTTTGGACTTCTGCCCAACAGAACCATCCACAGTGAATTGATGTCTACTGGATTATTCACATACTTTGTCAGTATTAGTTTAGGTAACAGCGTCAAACACGAATAGAAAAGTAGGGAAATAATAATCTAGATACTTTTTTCCATATCTCATTTTTAAGAGTATATGTTCCACGGTACAAGCGAGCGCTCATAACAAATCCAGACAAAACGAAAAAGACTCCCATATGAAATAAATATAGAAAGCCACGAATCCATTTTGCCGTGAAAAGGGTGGGACCCAAATCACCATCAGGAAATGAATGCCCTAGAATTACTAAAATAAGCGCAATTCCTCTAACAATGTTTACTTCTGGATAGTATCTATCAGAGTGTTGCCCCCCGATTATTGTAGGCTTAACTTTTTCCACAACTTGTTCATCCTTTATGTTTACTGATTTACCGCTTCAATAATGGTCTTTGCCATGTAATCAATCATTTCATCTGTCATACCCGGATAAACACCAACCCAGAAGGTATTATTCATAATGAAGTCTGTGTTCGTCAGCTCACCCACAACACGGTAAGCATCCGTACCGCGCATCTGGTCAAAGCAGGGATGCTTAATCAGATTGCCTGAGAACAGCAGACGCGTCTGAACATTGTGATCTTCGATATAACGAGTCACATTGTTGCGGTTCAGGCCGCTTTCTGGCTTCACGGAAATCAGGAAACCGAACCAGGAGGGACGACTGTTCTCAGCAGGTTCCGGCAAAATCAGCTTATCGGCAACCGGCTCCAGCGCAGCACGCAGACGCTCCCAATTGTGACGACGGCGTTCAATGAAACCAGGGAACTTCTTCAACTGCTCACAGCCAATAGCTGCCTGCATATCGGTCACCTTCAGGTTATAGCCAAAGTGACTGTAAACATATTTGTGGTCATAACCAGCTGGCAGTTCACCGTACTGACCGTCAAAACGATGACCACAGAAGTTATCGCGACCAGACGGACAGATACAGTCACGTCCCCAGTCACGGAAGGACAGAATCAGACGGTTCAGCTTGGGGTTATTGGTGTAAACGCAGCCGCCTTCGCCCATCGTCATATGATGCGGCGGATAGAAACTGGACGTACCGATATCTCCCCACGTTCCGGTAAAGCGGGTTTCACCATTAATGGTATACTGGGTGCCCAGAGCATCGCAGTTGTCCTCTACCAGCCACAGGTTGTGCTTATCGCAGAATGCCTTCACAGCAGACAAATCAAAGGGATTTCCCAGAGTATGTGCGATCATCACCGCCTTGGTTTTGGGAGAGAGCGCAGCTTCCAGTTTCGTAACATCAATATTGTACTGGGGAACCGTCACATCCACAAAAACAGGCACCGCGCCATACTGAATGGAAGGAGTCACAGTAGTGGGGAAGCCACAGGCAACGGTGATGATCTCGTCCCCCTTCTTGATCTGACGATCACCCAGTTCCGGTGCAGTCAGTGCCATGAAGGCAATCAGGTTTGCAGAAGACCCACTGTTGACCAGATGAGCAAACTTGACGCCGATCCACTCGGCAAACTCCTTCTCGAACTGGTCTGCAAAACGGCCAGTTGTCAGCCAGAAATCCAGAGTAGCATCCGTCAGTGCACACATTTCCTTTTCATCAAACACACGTGCGGCATAGGTAATGCGGTCTCCCTCTTTATACGGCTCCTTTTTCTCCTTAAAATCGTGGTAGTACTCAGCCACCATCGCCTTAATCTGATCTCGAGCCTCTGCTTCATTCTTCCAAGTAGACATCTTTAATCCTCCATCATTCTTGATTGTATTTCATCCCAGCTCTTACGGTAGCACTCCTGCACTTGCAGTAGATTTTCAGGCAAAGCAGAAAACCACTTTAGCGTTCCAACTTTTCCTGATATTGTTTTTTCTGCTGGGATGCTGTATTCTTTCGGTGGTTTGCATAGATACGCCAGCGTGATGAAATGCGCGCGTTCTCTTTGGTCCTCTATCCCCTCACGATACTCTCTCGAGAAAATTTCAAATACCTTTACTGGCTCCGGTGAGCAACTCACATTTGTTCCCAGCTCAGATAAAGCAGTCTTTTGTATGCGATCTTGCATTGTTTCCATGAGACGAATACATCCACCGGGAATATGCCAACCAGTTCCGCAATATGGATCATCTCTCCACGAAAGAAGAATTTCCTTCTTTTCGTTCACCACAAGCAAATCTACATTCACAACTGGAATCAAAGTTGACGCAAAACGAAACCCTTCAGTACCAAGCCCTTTTTCCGGGCTTACGTTTTCTTGTATCATTGCTTCTTTAAAGCAATGAATTGCCTGCTCTAACTTCATACATTTTCCGACTGCAGAAACGCAGCGATTTCTCTATCCATGCAGGCTCTCACGTCCCCGCCTTCAGCCCAGCACTTGCTCCACTCCACCACCATCTCAATAGCGGTATCCAGATTCCAGTGAGGCTTCCAGCCGAAGGTAGCTTTCAATTTGGAGCAGTCCAGCTTCAGGAAGTTTGCCTCATGAGGGCCGCCGTCATAGCGGTCAACCCACTTCATGCCATCGCCCCACTTGCTGACGAACAGATCCACCAGAGCGCTGGTCTGGAAGCAGTCCACATCGTCGGGGCCTACATTATAGTAACCAGCGTATTTACCATCCTCATACTGCATAGCTGCAATCATCAGATACGCATACAAAGGCTCCAGTACATGCTGGTAAGGCCGAGTGGAGAAGGGATTGCGTACCACAATATCCTCATGCTTCATAGCAGCCCGGATGCAATCGGGGATGATACGGTCATTGGCAAAATCACCGCCACCGATCACATTACCCGCCCGCGCAGTGGAAATAGCTACATGACCGTCTGCAAAGAAGCTGTTCTTATAGGAATGTGTCACAAGCTCTGAGCAGGACTTGGAATTGGAGTATGGATCATAACCGTCCAGTTCCTCATTTTCCCGGTAGCCCCATGCCCATTCCTTATTCAGATAGACCTTATCGGTGGTCACATTCAGGAAAGACTTGACACAACCGCTGTTGCGCACACACTCGAGAATGTTCACCGTACCCATGACGTTGGTCTCATATGTGTAAGCAGGATCTTTGTAGCTGTCACGGACAATGGGCTGTGCCGCCAGATGCAGGACGATCTCAGGTTGCGCTTCATCAAAAGCCGCTTTCAATGCCTTATAGTCTCGGATATCACCAATGACGGAATGTACATCCTGTTCAATGCCGGCGATCTTAAACAGCGAAGGATTCGTCGGAGGATTCAGAGAATATCCAGTTACAATGGCTCCTGCATTGGCCAGCATTTTGCACAGCCAAGAGCCCTTAAAACCAGTGTGACCGGTTACGAATACTTTTTTATCTTTATAAAAACTCAAATCAAACTTGTCCATTAGTCCTCCCACACCTTCCAGGGTGCCTTGCCAGATGCCCACAATGCTTCGAGTTTATCCTTTTCTCTCTTTGTATCCATGCACTGCCAGAAACCGTCGTGGTAATAACTCTTAAGCTCGCCCTCTCTTGCCAATTCCTTCATCGGCCCCTGCTCAAATACGGTCCGATCATCCTCCAGATAACTAAAAATCTCCGGATTGCACACCATAAATCCACCGTTAATAAGGGAACCGTCTTCGTCATCCTTTTCTCGAAATGCTGTAATAGTATTATCGGAGTCGATATTCAAAACGCCCTTTTGCTGGGCAAGGCTGACAGCTGTTAAAGTTACGCATTTCCCGTGAGCTTTATGGAATTCAATCAACTTCGTGATATTTACATCCGATACTGCATCACCATAGGTCAGGCAGAAAGGTTCATCGCCAACAAATTTCTTAATTCGTTTTACACGACCACCCGTCATCGTATTCAAGCCAGTATCAACCACTGTCACTTTCCAGGATTCCGCATGCTGCTCATGAACGATCATTTTGTTCCCCTGTGTAAAATCAAATGTTATATCCGAGGTATGTAGGAAATAATCTGCAAACCACTCCTTAATCACATGCTGCTTATAGCCAGCACAGATAATAAACTCATTAATCCCGTGATGAGCATAAGTTTTCATGATATGCCACAGGATTGGCATACCACCAATTTCAATCATGGGCTTCGGTTTATACTCCGATTCCTCAGAAATACGTGTTCCAAAACCACCGGCAAGAATAACTGCCTTCATACTTTTCATCCTCCGCTTCGTTTTTCCTCAATCCCTGCCGAACAGATCTCTCGTATACACTTTCTCTTTCACATCATCCAAACTTACGTCGTATCTGTTAGCAATAATCGCGTTGCTCATGCTCTTGAACTTCTCCAAATCGTTTACAACAACGCTTCCGAAGAAGGTCTCGCCGCCTTTCAATGTCGGCTCGTAAATAACCACCGTTGCGCCCTTTGCTTTGATACGCTTCATGACCCCCTGGATGCTACTCTGACGGAAGTTATCGCTATTACTCTTCATCGTGAGTCTATATACACCAATCGTTACAGGCTTCTCTTTGCTCTTGCTGTACTGGTTATCTTCCTCGTAGCCATAGTATCCAGCCATTTTCAGCACACGGTCTGCAATGAAGTCTTTCCTTGTTCGGTTACTTTCCACAATGGCTTCAATGAGGTTTTCCGGTACATCCTCATAATTGGCAAGAAGCTGCTTGGTGTCTTTCGGCAGGCAGTAGCCGCCGTAACCGAAGCTAGGATTGTTGTAGTGGGTCCCGATACGCGGGTCCAGGCACACACCGTCAATAATCTGCTGCGTGTTCAGGCCCTTCATTTCTGCATAAGTATCAAGTTCGTTGAAGTAAGAGACACGCAACGCCAGATATGTATTAGCGAACAGTTTCACAGCCTCTGCCTCGGTGAAGCCCATAAACAGTGTGTCGATGTTCTCTTTAATGGCGCCCTCTTGCAGAAGTACAGCAAACTCATGAGCCGCCTCAACCAGACGCTCATCCTCCATATCAGTGCCTACGATAATTCTGCTGGGATACAAGTTGTCGTACAGCGCCTTTGACTCTCGCAGGAACTCCGGGCTGAAGATGATGTTCTTGCTACCCGTTTTTTCACGTATGCTTTTGGTATATCCAACCGGGATGGTGGACTTGATGACCATAATTGCATTCGGGTTATACTCCATAACCAGCTTGATTACCGCCTCGACCGCAGATGTGTCGAAAAAGTTTTTCTGGCTGTCGTAGTTGGTAGGAGCCGCAATAACAACAAAGTCCGCATTGCTGTAGGCGAATTTGGCGTCCAGCGTTGCGGTCAGATCAAGATTCTTTTCAGCCAGATATTTTTCAATATACTCATCCTGAATCGGAGACTTTTTGCTGTTGATCAGTTCCACTTTCTCAGGAACAATATCCACAGCATATACTTTATGGTGCAATGCCGTCAGTACCGCCAGACTTAGGCCTACATATCCCGTTCCAGCGCATGCGATCGTGTATCTTTTTTGCATAATTCTCCTCAATTCTCCTGCTCTAAGCAGACCTGTGCTTCACAATCACAGCAGATATTATCCGCTGTATATTTTCTCCAAATACCACAAAAAGCCTATAGTAGCTGCTGTCCAGACCACCATAGGCTCAAATTAACCGTCTTTTCGCTTTTCACGCCATTTTGATTGGGTCAAAACAGAGTAACCAGAAGCCGTCCTTTATCACAATTATTCTTTGACTCCGTCTCTTCCCGGCATGAAAAATCAAAATATTTTCCATTGCGCGACAAAAGTAATAGTAACGTTACAAGACAATCAAGCGCCACAGCCTTAAATTAATTTCTTCTTTTAAATTTTTTCACTCATCAAATTATGTAAAGTAATGCAATCCAAAGACCATTTTTGTTATGTGCTTCGAAAACCCTAATAAAAAAATTATAAATATGGAAATACACAAAATAATGATTCATTTAAAGTTGTATGTCCAATAACATAAAGGGCATGTCCGCCATATTCACTACACTAAAATTACATATACAGTTATTACAACTTAAACACCTTCCATATGTAACACTACCAAAATCGTCTGAAAAATAATTTTGATATCTGTTTTCATACTTCGTTCACGAAGATACTTCATATCCAACTCAAACCATTCACCAAAATCCAAGTCATTTCGGCTAGGCTGAACTTGCCAATAACACGTCAATCCAGGCGTAACCGACAATCTTTTTTTCTGTTCTTCGGTATACTGTTCTACCTCATTCGGTAAGGGAGGACGCGGGCCAACCAGACTCATATCACCTTTTAAAACGTTCCAGAGCTGCGGCAACTCATCCAGACTAGTTTTCCGAATAAATCTTCCCACTTTCGTAACGCGTGGGTCGTTTTTCATTTTAAACGCTGGTCCGCTCATTTCATTTTGATTTTGAAGTCCAGCGAGCAAATCTTCTGCATTGACCACCATGCTGCGAAATTTATAGAATCGAAATGCTTTTCCATTTTTTCCAATCCGTATTTGGCTGAAAATGGGATTTCCGTGCGGATCATCCAAATATATGATTAAATAGATTATTAAAAACACAGGACTCAGAACCACCAACGCGCAAAAACTGGCCGCAATGTCAAAGGCTCGCTTACAGACAAGATAAGCTGTTTCGTTTCTGGAACTCGTACCATGCTCCAACGAAGCCGTCTCCGTCTGAAACTCCATTAAAACTCCTCCTCGTAAGTTAGGGTTTTTCCACACCGTAAATAAAACTCTGTAAAATTTGTGCGTTCTGATTAAAATCCACCGAAAACATAGAACGGCCACCCATACCGATCATGCTTCCGTATGTTCCATCTTCCGGAATTGTCATTTGTTCCAATGTGATTCCTTGATAGCGCGGAGCTAAAAGCATCAACGATGTAATCTCTTTTTCCGTCAGATTCGTCTGAACCATAGGCAAAACATGATCGAGCATGGAATTCAGTTCGAGTAGGTTCAAATTTTGTGTTTGGTAAATCGCCGCCTGAATCACATTTCGTTGCCGTTTCACACGATGCCAATCATTATCAATATAACGGCAACGGGCATACAGCATTGCCGTCGCACCATTCAAATGGTTCACACCCGGCACTACCGATTGAATCTGGTCGGCCACCCCCATTTCTCGAATATGCGACTCTCCATATGTTCCTTCCGGGTGATTGATATAGTCCGTCTCTTCCTGTGTCAGTTCAATATCAACGCCGCCAACGCTGTCCACCAGTTGCATAAACGTATAAATATTGGCCCGCACATAGTGCCGCACATCAATCTTAAAGCACTCGCGGATCTCCCGCATCATTAAGTCCGCGCCGCCATAACGAAACGTGTGTGTCAACCAATCATATTGCCCCTTATAAGCGCCATCCAAAATCGGAACACCGATACCGCGTTCAAAGCTGATCAGTTTCATCGCCATAGTTTTTTTATTGATCGACATCAGCATACAGGTATCGCCGCGGGCATTGCCGCTGAATTCTTTGGTGCGATCATCCGTACCAATCAGCAGAATGTTAAAAACATTTTCATCGCCGAAAATCTCCCCTTCTGCTTCGATCGCCTGTTTTTCCTCCAAGTTTTTCAGTGCCTGCTCCATTGCGGCGGATTCCGCCATCATTTCTTCATCGGTTTCGGCGATTTCACCCGGCTTCGATACTGTGCCGTCATTATACTGCAACAACCCAATTTTCGATTTGTAATAAACTAACCCAGCAACTACTAACAACACAACCAATGCAAGCACAGCCACTGTTGTTGTGAAAATGATACGTTTTTTTCTGTTCTGCAAATTGTTCTTCCCTTCTGCACTCGGTGTGTAACAGCCTACTTTAAAGTCCTTCTCATTCATCCACAGATCAACCCTGCTTACTCGATTGTGCGGTGATCTCCCAATCACTCACAATCCCACTTCATTTCCCCGGAAATAAAAAACACTCGCTCCATTTTTCACAAAAAAATCAATATTTTTAAGTTAAACACAAGCATTCTATCTATATAATAATTATAAAAATGGTTCATAGCAGATACATATCCTGTCATTAGAACCATTTTGAGATGAGAACAGGCTGCTCTACATCAGGAGCATCCCCGTTAAAAAGAGATTGGGCATTGCATTCAAGCTTCCCGCCCACTGCATTGTCAAACTTTCTTGTGATCAAACGCATTGCTTTCGTTAACTGAGGGGGGCGCTTATCAGGAGAATGCGTATCTGAAGCGATCACATGAACCATTCCATGCTTAATCAACCTGTACACAAAATTTCGTTGTATTGTATCTCCCACAATGGAATCAGCATTTACTTGTAAATAGGCGCCCGCCTCGATCCAATCCAATGCAATATTGGGTTTTTTCTGCACATATGGATATCGCTCAATATGCGCAATCAGCGGTATCACGCCACCAAGAGTCAACTGATAAATAACATTTGTATCCCACTGGGGTCGAAGCGTCCTCGGCATCTCAAGAAGCATTACTTTCGTTTTCTGAAAGCATAAAGGCAGAAAATCCAAATCAAGAATTGTTGGCGAAATTCTCACTTCAGCACCGAACTTTAAACGCACAGGCAATTCAGAGCGAAATACATGATCAGCTAGGTATCTTGCAGAACGGTATCTTTTATCAATAAAATCCTCTAAATTCTGGCTGTCGGGATTAAAATGTGGCGTACACACAATGTCGGTGACTCCGGCATCGTTCTGCATTCGTAATAGTTCCATAGAAACTTTGGCGTTTTTAGCACCATCGTCTATTGCAGGTAAAATGTGGCAATGTAAATCCGTCATCGGTCAGCGTTCTCATATGAATAGTTGTAGCTGTAATAGTAACCGTTTTTCTTTTCGGTCGATTTTGTATCGAACCCGTTCAATACCGCACCCAGGATATTAGCATTTACCGCATCGAGATTCTTTTTTGCAAGCCCGACCTCATCAAAGGTCGCATAGTTTTGCCGCACTACCAAAATAACACCGTCGGCATATTGACTTAAAACCGCTGCATCCGTTACCACGGAAACGGGCGGTGTATCGAAAATGATGTATTCATAATGCTTATCGAGTTCATCAATCAGGTTCTTCATTCGAGGAGACCCCAGCAATTCTACCGGGTTCGGTGGAATCGCATCCGCGACCATTACATGCAGGCCGAGGCCCTTCATGTTGATGATGGATTCGGCCAAAGAGCCATCCGCAAGAGCACTGGTTATCCCCTTGTAGGCAGAATTGTCTATTTTCAAATACCGATGGATAACCGGCTTGCGTAAATCGCAATCGATCACAAGGACACGGCTCCCCGTCTCGGCCAGAGACACAGCCAAATTTAACGCAACACTGCTCTTTCCTTCACCCGGGATCGCGCTGGTAAAGATAAGCTTTTTGCAAGCCTTACCCATGGCCATGAAATTAAGGTTTGTTCGCAGGCTCTTGTATGCTTCCTGATACTGGAAAGGAGTATTCTTATTCATCAAAACAAATTCTCGCCTTATTGGTTTCGATTTTTTTGCCATCATCTCTCCCCCTTCATATCAATCTGCGGGATTACGCCAAGAACAGTAAGCCCTAATTTATTCGTGATATCATCATCTGTCATGAACTTATTGTTCAGAAGATACCGCAAGATCACGATGCCGACTGAAATGACCAAGCCAAGCATCCCAGCAAGTACTGTGTTTTTAGCTTTACTGGGAGAAACAGGCTCCGGCTCTGCTTTGGCCTGTGATATTATCTCTACGCTGCCGGCTTTCACCGTTTGGATAATAATCTCCGGTGCTTGCTCAACGATATCTGCTGCAATCGCTCGCGCCCTCTCGGGATCTGTATCCTTTACGGTGATTTTCATTACCTGTGTGGAATTCACCGATTCAATGCGCACTCTTTCTACCAAATCGCTGTACGACATGTTAAGGTTCAGATTTGAAATCGTTTTGTCCAGCACCGTATCACTGGTAAGGATAACAGCGTATGTATCTACCAGCTTCGTAGCCGACGTGAGCTGATCATTTGTAATGGGCGCTTGCGTAGTTGCCTGGTCCTCTCTCGAGTTAACAATCAACGTGGCACTGGCTTCATATTGCGGTGTCATTGCAAATGCGCTGACAAGATATCCCGCAACGGCAAGCAAAATGGTAACAGCAAAAATGACCAATAAATTTTTCTTTAATAGCCGCAGTATTTCAAGCAGATCTATGGTCTCGTACTCTTCCTTCAAGCGTTTCCCTCCGTTGTCTGGCATCAACTACATAATTTGCATTATGTAGTTTAAGTCACTCGTATCACCTGCTGTGACGCGCCACATTATTATTAGCAGTATTATATATTATAGGCCCTTCCCTTAATCCAGTCAACAAATATCCCGCTTTTTTACATGGCAAACAAGCCCACCGCAATAAGTTGACCGAATTATGTGAAAGGTCTCTTTTAGTGTGCCTTTATTTTGGTTGTCAGCGGTAGACATGCGTTGATTGCCGCAGATATAAAGACATAATGCAAATTATGTAGCCTTTGAAGCACAGAAAACTTGACCTGTTACTAAAATGGCCCTATAATAAAGGAAGTTACAAAAACATAATGCAAATTCTGTAACATTCACCGCTCTTTCCTGAGCGGTTTTTTGTTTTTAAATCAAAAGACGCATACGTGCTAACTGACCTAACTGCTCAATTCCTGAAGTTAACGTATAAATTCTTGTTGTATCCACGCTACTGTGTCCCAAAACATCCGCCAAACGTACAATGTCCTTATGCTGCTTATAGAATGTGCGGGCAAACAAGTGGCGTAAATTGTGTGGGAACACTTTTTGTGCCGCAACACCGGCAAGAGCACACAACCTTTTCATCGCGGCCCAGATATTGGAACGATTCATCGGTTTGCCCTTATGGGTCACAAATACACTTCCAGTGCGTATATCTTGTTCGTGACAATATGATATGAGGCGTGTACAAAGCGTTTTGGGGAGCAACACTTTACGTATCTTTCCTTTGCAGTGTACTTGCGCTTCCTGCCGCTTCAATGCGGAAAACGTGATATATTCCAGTTCGCTGACACGGATTCCTGTAGAACAGATTGTTTGCAGGATTAGTGCCAGACGTATATTTCCATTGCGTTGTGCAGCACTGACCAAACGAAGATACTCGTCACGAGTAAGTTCCTTTTCCCTTTCACAGAATATTCGACGCTGTTGTTTAAGCAAGCGAACCCTGCAATCTGCTGCACCAATGTATGATAGGAAACAATTCATTGCTACCAGCATTGAATTGATACTCGTTGCAGCATACCCTTTTTCAATCAAGTATTGCTTATATCGAATGGCTTCTTCTTTTGTTAGAACTTTTTCATCCGGCAGAAACTCATAAAACAAATTGATGTCGTGTCGGTACTTCTCAATGGTAGCCGATGCTTTTTCATCACACTCCAGTTGGTGAAGATAAGCCATAATTGATGCCTTACTTATCGTTTTAGTTGACATTGTTTCGCCCTCCCAGTTTTGTTGTTCTACTAGCATATCATGGTAAGGGAGCGATCGTTTTATACCAGTTTTTAGGGCTATTCCGAAAGTAGTTTATTAGACTAATTTGCTGTTTCTGAGGGCCATTTCAGATAGTCCTAACTAACTAATAGCTACAAAGTCTTATTTGATGGGATAAAATGCAAAAAACGGCAAATAATTCCATTTGCCGTTTTTTGCATAACTAAGTATAAACATACAGTTCAACGTCGATTTTCTGCATTTTATTGCAAGTTTTTAGATATTTTATATCAGCGCGTGACCTATATAAGATGGGGTTGATCTTCATGCAGAGGTCACGCCGGTGGAATACGTCAACCTGACCGGAGATTTGATCGACGAGCGCAGCGCGACGATTCTGCACCATTGTTCGGTTGTAAATTCATGACGTTCCATGTCCCTATGGTCCCACATGTTCCCCTAGTACAGATTTTCCGATTTTTTCAAACAAGGCCTAAACCTGGATAAATAAAGCCATAGTATCCATTGTAGTAATCGTTGAAGTTGTTTCGGAACATCCTGCCGTCCGCATACGAGCAGGCGTTGAACACGATGTGGTTATGCGGATGGGCTTTGTCCAGATGCGTGCCGATGACGGCTTCGTACCGTCCGGCCAGAAACCGGCGGGCAAATTCACAGCCGATCTCATGCGCCTGCTCCGGCGTCACCTCTCCGGGCCGGAAGGACTGGATGACATGGTAGCCCTGCACCCTGTTTTGGTCCTTGCCCCAGCGCCGTTTGGTCGCGTACATTTCCGCGCAGGGCGCGGCAAGGCCGCAGTTGAATGCGTCCGTGAACAGGACGCTTTCTGTTTTGGCGGCATCCAGTGCATAGCCTGCCGCTGTTTCCAGCGCGGTCTTTTTCCCGTTGAGCGCATAGCGCACACGGCGGTCAAGGCGGGTGCGGATCGGAAATATTTTTGTGTATGCCATTCACAGACTCTCCTTCAAAAGCGAAAGCGCCTCGCTGCACAGCCGCTGCAATTCCTCCACCTGTGCGGGGGAAACGCTTTTGACCGTGTTGGCAAGGCGCGTGATCTGGTTGATGTTGTTTGCGATCCCGGATATCTCACGGACGAGCCGGAGCTGTTCTTCCGTTGGCCGCGGCTTTATTTCCACGCCCATGATGAGATTGCGGATGACTTCGCTTTTTCCCAGCCCACTCTCCTTACATATTTTTTCGAGATGTGAAAGCTCGTTTTTATCGAGAAAAAAATTAACATGGAACGTTCGGACGCGCAATGTGTATCACCTCATTGATTCAATGGTTCTGAGGGTTTTAGGGAGCTTGCTCCCTAACAAGCGGGCATTTGTACTTACAAATGCCGTGCTTGCAAGGACAGCGCACGCGCTGTCCTTTACCTGTCGAAAGGAAAACACTTTTACCAAATGATTTGAGTGCAGCGGCAACATGTGATATTTGTAATTCCACGTTGTATATACTAAATTTTTGGTGTTATTCATTCTTGAATATCCTCCCTTTGCTACTTTGGTGCGGTTGGCAGGACGCACCTTTATTGTAGCAAAGGGATTTTTTGTCATCATTATCGTCAAAAGACTTTTTTGAACCGTTTGCCTTGTGAGTGGTTTTCGATACGCAGCAAAACGGCCGGCATTTTGTATATGCCGGCCGTTGATCAAACGGGTTTGTATACAGTTGAAAAATAATTTTGTCTTTATATGCTGTAAAATAAACGCGTTAAACGCTTTCTCGGCCCGGGTAAAGAATACTGCGGCGAAGGGGCAGCCATTCTTTCAGCGCCTTGCGTAGAGCGAGATCCCAGAAGTCCCATTCGTGGACATAGCCGGGAATCTCTTCAAAATAGACGTTGTACCCCAGTTCTTTCAGATAGTCGCTGCCGTATTTTGTACCCTCCAATGCGAAGTCGTCTCCGCCGCACGTGATGAAAAATTGGGACAGCGGCTGTCCGCTTCGCGCTTTTTCCACTGCGATAGCGTTGACGTCGTTCTCGGTTCCTTTTACAAAGTCCTCCTGCTGTAGCCGGGTGATTCTTTTTAAAATGGTAGGCAAGGGGCCAGAATGCTCGGCGACCGTGTCCAATCCCTGCGCGATATTTTTCGGGCGGATAGCGCTTCCAGACATGATGAGTGCAGCAGCATAGCGCTCCGGATGGTTGATTGCTATTTTCATTGCGCCATGAGACCCCATAGAAAGTCCCGCCACAAAATTGTCTTCGCGTTTGGTGGAAAAGGGAAATAGTATGGGAAGCGTGTGGAATAATTCTTCGGTTATATAAGTATAGTACTGCGCGCCATCGCAGCCCTCGTGCCAGTTTGTATAAAAAGAATCGTATCCGGCAGGCATTACAACTGCTATTTTGTTTTCATCGGCATAGCGCGCGATGTTGGAAAAATTCAGATAATCGCTGTCGTCACCGCTGCCCCCGTGCAGAAGCCACAGCACTTGATATTTCATTCCGGGCACATAAACTTCCCTGCGGTCAGCAACCGCATCGGCAAAGCTGTATGTGGGAAGGCATATCGTTATATTGGTTTGCATCCCCAGAGCCTGGGAAAGAAAATTCATTTTAATAACAGCCATATCTTAAATACCTCGTTTCTTGTTATCGGTTGGCAGACAGGCCTGTTCGGGCAGAAGCACGTCGTGCCGAATCGGCAGCCACTCGTCCAATGCCTTGCGTAGAGCGAGGTCCCAAAAGTCCCATTCGTGCGCATATCCCGGAATTTCTTCATAAAAGACATCGTAGCCGTAACCTTTCAGAATATCTCGGCATTCGTGCGCAAATATACGAATGAAATCGTTGCCTCCGCATGTCATAAACAACTTCGGCAGAGGTTTGCCCTGCACAACGTTTTCGCGAGCGGTGCGATACAGTTTGTCGTCTGTGTCTATCAGCTTGAATCCCTGAGCTTTCAGGCCTTTTACATCAACATTAAAATCCGTTCCGCCTCCTTCAGAACCATATTGCCCCACTACCTGCATGATTTTATTGGTATCCATGCCACCGCCAGACATCAAAACAGCAGCGCATACACGCTCCGGCCCATATACTGCCCACTTGGCTGCCCCCATAGACCCCATAGACAGACCTGCGACAAAAGTGTCTTCCCGCTTGGTGGAAATGGGAAACATGGTTGCGCACACGCGGGGCAACTCATCAAACACGAAATCCCAATAACGATGCGGCCAAGGCTGTACGTGTTCCGGTTCGTTTTCATAGCTTGAATTGTGTCCGCTGGGCATTACAACTGCAATTTTATGCTCTTCGGCGTAGCGTAGAATGTTAGAAAAATGAATGTAGTCGGAATCGTCCCCAGTGCCGCCATGCAAAAGATACAAAACCTGAAATTTTGTGCCCGGTACATAGCTTTCGGCTTTCCCCTTGCCGCTGTCAAACAGCGTCCAGGAGGGAAGTATCATCGTTACGTTGGTTTGCTCCATCAGTGCCTGAGATAGAAAATTGAACTTAACCAGCATGGTGTTTCTCCTTGTTGCAATCAAAGTTTTTGGGGCGCTCCTCTTTACCAACACAGACAATAGCGAGGATGACGAGGAGCGCGCTGAGCATGGACACTCCGGCAAAAGCGGCCTGTAAGCCGTGCAGCAGCGCTTCGCCCTGAGGCCCGCCGGCGGCCGACATCACAGCCACAAAAACAGCGGTACCCATGGCTCCCCCTACGGTGCGCAGGCTGCTGATCAACGCTGTTCCATCGGAGGTGTATTGCGCCGCAACAGCACTCATACCCCAGTTTACTGTGGTCATCATCAGCATTCCAATTCCGATTGAACGCACTGCAAAAACAAAGGCAACCAGCCATAAAGATGTTTCAGCAGTTAAAAAGACAAGAGCTGAGTGCCCTGCCAAAAGTGCACAGGTGCCAATAAGATATAATCTGCGGATGCCAACCTTATCGTACATACGGCCCGCCACCAAACTGAATATCGCAGTTACCAAAGAACCGGGCACAGTGACAAGGCCCGACGCTGTGGCCCCCAGGCCGCGAAAGGTTTGGATATAAAGAGGAAGCAGCGTGGTGGCGGCCATCATACTTGCATACAGCAGCATGCTGGCAATGACCGAGAGCCGGAACTTTTTCGCGCCAAACAGAGAAAGATTTAAAAATGGCGTTTTGAGCCGGAACTGCCGGTGGGTAAATATGTAAAGCAGTACAGCCCCGGCCATAAGGGGCAGCAACACAGATATTGTGAACAGGCCGTAGCTGCCGGCATTGCCAAGGCCCAAGACAACACCGGTAAAACCGCATGCACCAAGTGCCAGCGATAATCCGTCGAACGTAAATGCTTCTGTAGGCGTGATATTTTTCATAAAAGCAAGGCCCGCACACCAGACAATGCCGGAAAGGATCAACGCACACCAGAACACCATATGCCAACCGAATAGGTCGATGACAATACCGGACAGCGTAGGTGCCAGCACGGGAGCCGCAGAAACAGCCAGCCCGTAGATACCCATCACGCGGCCCTGTGCTTCAGACGGGTAGGCCGACAAAACAACGACCTGTGTCAGGCTGAGCAGCATTCCGCAACCCAGCGCTTGTAAAATGCGCCCTATGAGCAGAACGGAAAAGGAAGGAGCGGCAGCCGACAGTAAAAGTCCCAGACAGAAAAGCCCCATAAATGTAAGATAAAGCGGTCTGTTGGGAAAACGACGAATTAAGGAAGCGGTTGCAAGCACCATAACGCCCATAACCAGAGAAAATGCGGTAATGAGCCATTGGGCCCTGGCAGCAGAAATGTCAAATTCTTCCATAATAGGAAATAATGCTGTATTCAGTACAGTATGTACCATTGAACTGACGATACAGCTGGACAGAAGAATGGCAAAGATGCCGTTGCGTACTTTTGCCGGAATGTTCAATACAAGCGCTCCTTTTCAAACCACTGTTGGTTGATATGAAAACAAAAATGTTTATACGGATTCCGTTACAGTCATCTTTGTGAGTATGGCGGCAGGCCCGTATTTGGAGGCCAGCTTCTCATCTGCTTCTTCTTTCGTGAGATGCCCATCATTGTATTGGGCCATGATCTGTACATCCTTATCGCGCAGCTTATAGAAATACAGCAAAGCCAAAGCCAGAAGAATGCCCACGGAAGGAAGCAGTGTATAGCACAGCCAGATACCGTTCAAAGCCGACTGAGGCTGTACGGCAGTTTCTCCGGCTACAAAACCGCATGCTGCCAGAATAAGCATTGCGAAGGGGCCGCTGAGACTGCCCACCAGTTTTGAAAAAAATGTTTGAACAGATGCGGCCACACCCTCTGCGCGTTCACCCGTATGGTAAGTGCCATACTCAAGGCAGTCGGGTGTGAACATAAATAGCAGAATATTGTTGGCGCTTGTAAAGATGCTGTGGACAAAATACAGCACATAAAACAGGCTCATATTTTCATAGCCGACGAAATAACGCACTCCGCCAAGCACAGCGGCAGCGATTTGGCAAAAAACATAAATGTTGAATTTGTCCATGCGTTTTGTAATGGAGGGAATAAAAGCGCCGACCACCAGCATGGGGATCATGGACATCAGACTCAAAAGAGATGCGGCATCTTGGTTGCCCAGATTATACCGTGCAAAAAACAGTGTGACGTATTGAATAAAATTTGTCAGGCTACCAATGAACATGGCAACATAGAAAAGCAACAGATATTTATTGCCGATGACATATTTGCCCATCTGCTTCAGAGATACTTCTTTTTCCGGCCGTACGACCCGACGTTCTTTTGCCTTGAAGCAAAGTGGAAGCATGGTAACGGCGGCAATCGCAGAAAAAATAATACCACAGGCCAGCCACCCCAAGCGTTTTTGAACCATAGGTAAAAGCATGGAAGCGCCGGTGATCCCGATCATGGCAAAGTACCGTCCCATAGCAAGCATTTGGCTGCGTTCTTTGATATTGTCCGTCATGGAAGTGGGAAGGATGAACATGGGGACGTCACATATGGTATAGGAAGCGTCCCAAGCGATGTAGGCTACGGTTGCCCATACGATTTTTAAAACAGGGTTTGCTCCGGCCGGAAGCGCAAAAAAGAAGATACTGCTCACTGCCAGCAGCGGCATAGCGATACGCAGCCAAGGAAGAAAGCGCCCCTTTTTAAACTTGATGCGGTCAATCAGAACCCCAAACAGAGGATCATTTACAGCGTCCCAGAGCTTTGTGATGAAAAGAATAATTGCGACGGACGCGGCAGTAATGCCCACATCCGAATAAAAGGTTTGCATATTGATGGCAATCAATCCGTAGAAAATGTTTTCGCCCAAAAAGTACATCCAGTAGCTGAAGCGTTCCCCTTTGGTGGTGCGGTAGCCGGATACGGCTTGTTTTGTTCGTGCCATACTGGTTCCTCCTCATAATGAATAATTGAAAATCATTTGCAGCGGTTTTATGGATGCCGCGCCGGCTTCGGAATCTATAAAATAGCTGAAATTTAACAATTGTTTTCTTTCTTTATGGACAGCATAACAAAAACATTGTATTATTTTATCGTATATTTACTCTTTTTGTATCATTTTGGGGGGAGTTGCTATTGGAGGATAAAAAAGGCCGCTATATTGAAATTGAGGAAGCGATTGGATATGGACAGCCTGTTCCGAGCCGAACGTACTCTGAATTGCTGCCGGATACACACATCAATGAAAATCCGGTGGAACTTCAGGAAGTTTCCTATACTGCCGCAGGTAAAGGACATCGAAAAGCATACAGCTATCGTCCGGAAACATCGCTTTCTTTTAACAGTGATACCCCTCCCCGGGCAAAACTGCATAAACACGATTATTTTGAATTGCTGTTCGTAGTTTCAGCGCATTTGGAAATGCAAATCGAATCGCGCTTGTGCCACTTTTACAGAGGGGACGTTTGTATTTTAAATTGCTCCACACGCCACGCCGAACATTACGAGCCAGATACAGAGCTATTCTATCTTGTACTTTCGCCGGATTATTTGCTGAATTTCCCAAGAGGAGAAGGTCCCGCGCTGTCGCCAGAGCTTTGGCGCTTTTTTTCAAAGGCGCTACATGGTTCCCTGTTGCAAAATAAAGACTATGTAGCGTTTCAATGGCGCGGCGATAATATACCGGTGATTTTGCGCAGAGTGATGACGGAGATACGGGGTATCTTTACAGAGAAAATGCCCGGCTATCCGCTTTTTGTCCGGGGACAGGTGTGCCGGATGTTCTCTATTTTGTCAGACCCGCAGTATTACGAAACAAAATTCGTGGATCTCGGCACAGACGAAAGCTTTTCGTTGGCTTTATCAGCCAAACAGGTATTGGATAAGACAAATTATCGGATGAGTAAACTGCAACTTGCAGAACAATTGAATTACAGTGCGGAACACATCAATAGAGTATTTCAACATCATTACGGCTGTACCATACCGACGTACAATCGACGGATATGCTTAAAGCGGGCAGCTGAGCTGCTGCGGGAAACACCGCTTCCGGTGCACGAGATATGCAGACAATTGGGTTTTGTCAACCGGACAAATTTCTATATACTCTTTGAACAGGAATACGGCTTAACGCCTGCGGAATACCGGAGAAAAAATTACCTGTAAATTTGGGCAATACAAAGGCGTGAAGCAAAACGCAATTCCCACTTGTGTGGTTGCGTACGACAGCCGAGCACACAGCGAAGAATTCGCGCAGATAACGGCTTGTATTTTGGCTGATTCAGACATTCGGACATAAGTTATCCGCTATCTTTAATCTATATTTTAGAGAGAAAATATATTTCTATTTCTCTATAATCCCCCAACTGCACCTCCGCTCCCGTGAGATAACAGACAGCTTCCTCCCACATGTGCAGCGGATATCTTTCTCTTTCCCGCATATGGCGCATAATGTCCAGTGCCTGGCGCTTCGTTTCCGGCACGAGGCGCAAATCCGAAATATTCACGCCAAGCTCCCAGGCAATATCGTCAAGCAGCCGGGCAGGCTGTGCAGCGCGGCCCTCTGCGTATCCCCAAAGCGTAAGCTGGTTCCCGTCTGCTTTTCCCGCCGCCTTGTCGTTCAGCCACCATTCAAACCACTGCTCCGGCGTGCTGGCAAATTCCAGAACCGGCAGGCCAAGCGCGCGCCTGTCCTCCAGCATGTGGCCAAACGTGCGCAGATACTGCGCCTTGAATTTTGGCCAGCGGCGGAACTCCTGCTCACGCCCCACGCGCCGCGCCATGGGGCAGCCGATGCAACCAAGCCGCGTAAATCCCTCATCGTACAGGCTGCATTGCTTCAACCCCACATCTTTGGAATAGGACCAGATATCCGAATCCGTCCAGTACGCCAGCGGGTTGATCCTCCTCTGGTTGTCCTGATAGCAGGTCTCGAATATCCTTCGCTTTTCACTGTTGTCAAACGGCATGATGATGCTGTCGCCGCGCTTTTTTCTCCGTCCCACACTCTCATACTTGCGCACGCCCAGCGATAAGATCGCCCGGCCCTGCTGCGGCACCGGACGCTCTTTCAGTTGTATGCAAGGTGCTCATTTTCGATCCCGTCCCGGACCGCATGGTCAAGCAAATGCTGTATATCCTCCACCGGGATCGTGCGTACCGTGCAAAATCCGGGCAGCCTCCAATCGTCCGGCATTGCCGCCTGCAGCATGTCACTGCTGCGCTCGTCCGCTGCCCAAAGCAGCACGGAACCCACCGGGCAGCCTTTCAGCGGGGCCTGCAGCCTGACCGCGGCGGGAATGTCCGTCAAGAAACGCCCGCTGGGGGCCTGCTGCCGCGCCATAAGATACTCTTTTACGATCTGCCCAACCTGCTCCTGCGGCTGGATGTATATAAGGCTTTCCTGATAACCCATTGTGTCATCTCCTACATAAAAAACAGCACCTGTCTTTTCAGACAGGTGCTGCTTTCGTTTCGCGCAAGGCTATCTTGCGTCCATTTCTTTTCTTCTGTTTTTCTGTTTTTGTATCTGTGCATATACAGGGGACTGCCTGTAACGGTGCATCACAAAATCCGTTACGAACTTTGTCTGGACCGGAACACCCGTCTTTTCAATGCAAGCCTGGAGCAACTCCGGCGTAATGACAGGCAGCCTGTGCCTTGACGTATAGTCCGCAAACGCGCCCGTCTCCTGTTCAAACTCTGTCAGCAGCACCTGCAGCAGTCCAGCCCGATCCGCCCGGTTCGGATATCCGCGTGACACGAGCGCAAGGTTGTTGTCGTAGTTCGGGGCGAGAGACAATATTTTGCCGCTGACCACATCCCGCAGCACGCCATAGTTGTTGGTATGTCTGTCCACGTTCTCACAAACCGCATCCAGAAAAATAATCTCCAGATAGGCGTCGGAAAACTCTGTTCCAAGCTTGCGGAACGCGGCATAGCTCACACCGTAGTCATCATCGTCACCGACAATAGAAGCCGCAGGCTCAAAATTCACACCTGCGCCTCCGGTAAAGTCCCGCGAACGTATGGTAGATCCGTCTACACGCTCGTAATATGCCATTGGAAATCCCAGCGCCGTGCCCAGCTCGTAGACGAACAACTCGGAAAACAGCGCAAGGCGGTCGGCACGTTTGTACATCCACCATTCTCCGCCGATCAAACGCCAGCACTTTTCAAAGCTTCCGGTATTCGTCAGCTCCGGCGTATGTGCCATCGACGCCTTGTCCTCAGAATTACGGTACAACAGGGCGATCTCTGAAACTCCGCCGCCTGTCAACGCAACATCGTCAAAATAGTTTTCAGTGAACTTTACATCAGAGTAGGCGAGGCTGCTGCCCTCCGGCTTTACCCAATAGGCATCCGTGATTGTCGCGGCATAGACGGATAAAACAAGCTCTGTTTCATCCCGTTCTGCCAACCGCAGAGCCTTTTTAAGCAAACGCGAATTTGTCCGGTGAATATCAATGGCGCGTGTGCGCAGCCAATCTTCAAAGGATGAACTGCGCTTAAAAAACAAAGGGAGCAGATCTTCACGCACAGGTGTAACAGCATTGCCCGCGACGGTCGCTACTGCAACATCCTTGCTCATGATCTGTGCACGGTAGGATAAATCCATACTCTCGCCCCCTCACTGTATATACAAAAATATACCACAAATACGAAAAAACCACAATGCGAAGCCTGTCGGCGTCATTGGCGTGTATGTACAAATGCACTCTCTTACCTGTCCTCCACTTTTTTCATCCCATCGGATGTTCTTTTCGGAACGCCTCGGTCTGGCGCTTGAGATAGATGCGCCGCGTCTCGCGACGCACAGCCCTGCGCAGCGCGTCGATGTGCGAATATTCTGTTTTCAGCCACAGGCGGTAAAGGAAATCCAGCGGCCTGCGCTGCGGCGTCAAAACAGAAAGCTGCTGATGGGTAAGCGGTGTTTCCCGTAAAACGTAAAGCAGGTCCTGCTTAATGACATATTCATACTTGTTCATCACCTTTGCGGGCACGCTGCCCTCCAAAAGGTCCCGCAGGCAAAACATCTCATGCTCCGCCTGCGCGATCACTTTCATCTGCTGTTTTGTCATGTTCTGTATGCTCTGCCTGTATGCGTACAGCCGTTCCCCCAGCTGTATCGTTTGGATTTCCAGCTCCATCATCGCTCCCCGCCTTTTTCCCTTCCGCGTGTCTGCGCCGCCCGTGGGCGGCGCAGGTTTTCACTTGTCTATACCCCGCCATACACGGCGGCGATCACCGTATTGTCAAAGGGGAACGCTGCGGTATACTGTTCCGACTCCA
>ERZ1036420.375-NODE-375-length-34702-cov-5.158686_pt1 | contig 34702 bp, 27 predicted proteins | sample MGYA00514220_ERZ1036420 | MGnify/ENA primary metagenome ERZ1036420 (study PRJEB33795, sample SAMN09464938) | human gut metagenome | host: Homo sapiens | place: USA: Stanford, California | collected 2016-10 | study: EMG produced TPA metagenomics assembly of the...
TTTCATGACTTGTTTGTGCCTTGAGCGAAGCGAAAGGAATGGTAAAAAATATGAAGTTTCAGTCAAAAATCAATTATGTCCAGGAATGTGTTGCGGTTTTATCCAATGCGGCAGGCGGGGAGTACGATCTTGCCAGGGAATTACAGACGGATACGCTTCCGGAAGACTGCCGGAAGGATCTGGAGCTTCTGTCGCAGATCCAGCGTGAGGCGGTAGAAGGGCTTTCAAAAGAAAACATTGAATTCTATTTCAAACCGCTGGACAATGCAAGAACCTGCGTGGCGTCTCTGCTGGGCCGTTTCCATGCTGTTCATGCACTGGATGAACTGGAGGAAGAAGAGGCGTTTTTTGATACCCTGACACTTTCCGAGCGTCTGAATGCGAGATGTGAAGATACGAAAGCGCCCATCGATGAAAAACTGGCGGATTTTACGGACTATATGAAATCGCTGCAGATGGAAGACGGAATGCGGTGGCAGCTCCTTTCTGCCTTGTTTCATCCACAGGAACATAAGAAAAAGATGTTCGACCTGCTTCGGCATGTGCGCAGAAACCTTGCAAGTCATGAAAAAGAACTGGAGGACATTTTCCGGCGCCGCAGGGAGGAAACTGAGGCGTATGACAGGAAAAATCCTATCGAAACAGTTATGGCTGGGGAGAGTGCCTATCAACTCAGCGGGGAAATGATACCAGAGGAAATGACTATGCTGCTGTATGATCCATTCTCTATGCGGGGACTCATAGATCAGCAAGGACAGAGCTGGTTTATCATCGGTGCATTCTTCCCGTACCATCCGGTGTCAACGCCCCGGCAGAAAATGAAGAAGGAAGATGTGATGGCATACGGAAAGATATTGGCGGATGGAAATAAACTGGAGATTCTGAGGCTTTTGTCCCACAAAGAATATATCAACCGGGAGCTGGCGGATGCACTGAAGCTGTCCACCGCCACAATCTCTTACCATATGTCTGTGCTGACGGAACTGAAACTTGTAAATACCACCGTTTCAGCCAATAAAATCATCTATTCCCTGAACCGACAAAAAATGGAAGACACGATGACCCGCCTGGAGGACTACTTCGATCATCTGGAGCAGCAATAAATTCTCGGGCCGTCCGTCTTCACCCATCTCCCGCAATAATTAGTAAAAAAAGAGCAAAAAACAAGTTGTTTCAAAACACAACAAGTTATATGATAAGTTTGTTAAAAAACGAACAAATGATAGGAAAGGAGTCTCTTATGAGCGAATCAACAACTTGTCTTGAGAAGCAGCCATTATCTGATGAACTGCTGCAAAAGATGGATGCTTACTGGCGCGCTGCAAACTATCTGTCTGCCGGCCAGCTGTATCTGTTAGATAATCCGCTGCTGCGTGAACCGCTGACAATGGATCATGTAAAGAAAAAAATCGTAGGTCACTGGGGAACAGTACCCGGACAGAACTTTGTCTGGACACACTGCAACCGCGTGATCAAACGTTATGACCTGGATATGATCTACATTTCCGGTCCAGGACATGGCGGAAACTTCCAGATCGCAAATACTTATCTGGAAGGATCCTACAGCGAGGTATATCCGAACATCAGCCAGGATACCGAAGGAATGAAGAAAATGTTCAAGCAGTTCTCATTCCCATGCGGAGTTCCAAGCCACTGTGCGCCGGAAACACCGGGATCCATCAATGAGGGCGGTGAGCTGGGTTATTCCATCGCGCACGCATTCGGAGCGGTATTTGACAATCCGGATCTGATTGCTGTAACAGTCGTTGGTGACGGCGAGTCTGAGACCGGCCCTCTGGCTACTTCCTGGCATTCCAATAAATTCCTGAATCCGATCACTGATGGTGCGGTTCTTCCAATCCTGGACCTGAACGGATACAAGATCAGCAACCCGACCATCTTCTCACGTATTTCTCATGAGGAAGTGGAATCCTTCTTCAAGGGATGTGGATGGAAACCGTACTTCGTAGAAGGCGATGATCCGATGACCATGCACCGCAAGATGGCTGAGACGATGGATACCGTGATCGAAGAGATCAAAGCAATCCAGAAAAACGCAAGAGAAAACAACGATCCGGAAAGACCGGTATGGCCGATGATCGTTCTGCGCACACCGAAGGGATGGACTGGCCCGAAGGTAGTAGACGGACAGCAGATCGAAGGAACCTTCCGTGCACATCAGGTCCCGATGTCCATGGAAAAACCGGTACATCTTGAGCAGTTGAAAGAGTGGCTGGAAAGCTACCGTCCGGAAGAGCTGTTTGATGAGAACGGCCGTCTGAAACCGGAGATTGCAGAGCTGACTCCAAAGGGAAATGCGCGTATGGGCGCCAATCCTCACGCAAACGGCGGTCTGCTTCTGAAAGACCTGCGTCTGCCGGATTTCCGTGATTACGGAATCGAGGTAGAGGCCGGAAAGACAAAAGCGCAGGATATGATCGAGCTGGGCGGATATGTACGTGATATTTTCCGTCTGAATGAAGAAAACAAGAACTTCCGTATCTTCGGACCGGATGAGTCCATGTCCAACCGTCTGTACCGTGCTTTCGAGGCAACAAACCGTGACTGGAACGCAGACATGATCGAGAACGACGACTGTCTGGCGAGAGACGGACGTATCATGGACGGTATGCTGAGCGAGCATATGTGTGAAGGCTGGCTGGAAGGATATCTGCTGACAGGACGTCACGGATTCTTCGCAAGCTATGAAGCGTTCATCCGTATCGTGGATTCCATGGCAGCACAGCATGCGAAATGGCTGAAAGTCTGCAACCAGCTTTCCTGGAGACAGCCGATCGCGTCCCTGAACTTTATCCTGACTTCCAATGTATGGCAGCAGGACCACAACGGATTTACCCATCAGGATCCTGGATTCCTGGATCATATTGCCAATAAGAAAGCGGACGTTGTACGCATGTACCTGCCGCCGGATACGAACTGTCTGTTATCCTGCTTTGATCACTGCATCAAGAGCAAGAATTACGTCAATGCCATCGTTGCATCCAAACATCCGAGCATCCAGTGGCTGACCATGGAGCAGGCGGTAAAACACTGTACACAGGGTATCAGCATCTGGGATTGGGCAAGCAACGACGCCGGAGAAGAGCCGGACGTTGTACTGGCAGCCTGCGGTGACACACCGACCCTCGAGGTTATGGCAGCAGTTACCATCCTGCGTGAGGAAATGCCGCAGCTGAAGATCCGTGTGATCAACGTGGTAGACCTGTTCAAACTGGAATCCGACCACAAACATCCGCACGGACTGAGCGACCGCGAATACGACGCACTGTTCACCAAGGACAAACCGATCATCTTCGCATTCCACGGATATCCGACCCTGATCCACGAGCTGACCTACGAGCGTCACAACCGCAACCTGTCCGTTCATGGCTATCAGGAGGAAGGAACCATCACAACTCCGTTCGATATGCGTGTACAGAATGAGATCGACCGCTTCAACCTGGTAAAAGATGTGATCATGCACCTGCCGCAGCTTGGCAACAAAGGCGCACATCTGATCCAGAAGATGAACGACAAACTCATCGAGCACAAACAGTACATTGCAGAATACGGCCAGGATCTGGAAGAAGTACGCAACTGGGAGTGGCATCTTCCGGAAGCATAAAAACGCAACAGTACAGCCAACTGAACTGTTACGCAAGAACCTCCGCTTGGCTCGTTGCCCGCGGAAATAAAAGCTAACTGTCTTGTTACACAGGAAATCATACACGGAAAAGGAACTGCATGCCCGAAAAAGGCATACGGTTCCTTTTTCTCTTTTTGCTCACAATCAAATTTTGATTATGGTCAAGCATCCAACCACCCTTCCACCATTTGAAAAACTAAAAACTCTCCATATCGCGCCTTTGAAGCACAGAAAGCAGCCCGGGGCAGCCGCCCGCCGTACACACCGCCCACCTGCCCCGGGCTGCTTTCGTCCGTTGCTTGTTCTTTTTCAAAAAACCCCTTGACGTATACGCTCTTTTGCTATACAGTATGTAAGGAACATTTTTTAATTATATAGTGATACTTGCTTTTCTCTTATTCAGAGTGGCGGAGATACATAGGATCTGTGAAACCACGGCAACCCCCGATCCGGGAAGGTGCCAGCCTGAGCGAAGATTTCGAACAATAAGGGGATTTGAACAGTAGTTTGTCAGGTCCGCTTTTTTGCGGGCTTTTTCTTATATGTTTCAAAAATCTCTGAAGAGAAGCAAACAAACAAAGAAAGGACGAGAGAATGGAAAAAAGACTTTTTACTTCCGAATCTGTTACTGAAGGACATCCGGATAAAATCTGCGATCAGATTTCCGATGCGATTCTGGACGCGCTTCTTGAGCAGGACCCGATGAGCCGTGTTGCGTGCGAAACCTGCACCACAACCGGATATGTGATGGTTCTGGGAGAGATTACCTCCAAAGCACATGTAGATTTTCAGCAGATCATCCGTGATACGGTTCGTGAGATTGGTTACGACCGTGCAAAATACGGATTTGACGCAGACACCTGTGCGGTTGTCATTGCACTGGACAAACAGTCTCCGGATATTGCGATGGGCGTTGACAAGGCGCTGGAAGCAAAAGAAAGCAATATGTCTGACGAGGAGATCGATGCCATCGGAGCAGGCGACCAGGGAATGATGTTTGGATATGCAAGCAACGAGACCGAAGAATTTATGCCGTATCCGATCGCACTGGCACACAAACTGGCACGCCAGCTGACAAAAGTGCGCAAAGACGGAACACTGTCTTACCTGCGTCCAGATGGAAAGACTCAGGTAACCGTAGAATACGACGAAAATGGAAAACCGATCCGCCTGGATGCGGTGGTACTTTCCACACAGCATGATCCGGATGTGACACAGGAGCAGATTCATGAGGACATCAAAAAATATGTGTTTGATGCGATCCTTCCGGCAGAAATGGTAGACGAGAATACCAAGTTCTTCATCAACCCGACCGGCCGCTTTGTCATCGGCGGACCGCACGGTGATGCAGGACTGACCGGACGTAAGATTATCGTAGACAGCTACGGCGGATATGCCCGTCACGGCGGCGGAGCATTCTCCGGAAAAGACTGCACAAAGGTAGACCGTTCCGCAGCATACGCGGCACGCTACGTTGCAAAAAACATCGTCGCAGCAGGACTGGCAGATAAATGCGAGGTACAGCTTTCCTACGCGATCGGTGTAGCACACCCGACATCCATCATGATCGACAGCTACGGTACCGGAAAACTTTCAGACAACGAACTGACAGAAATCGTACGCGAAAACTTCGACCTCCGTCCGGCAGGAATCATCAAAATGCTGGATCTGCGCCGCCCGATCTACAAACAGACCGCCGCATACGGACACTTCGGACGAAACGACCTGGATCTGCCATGGGAAAGACTGGACAAAGCAGAAGAACTGAAAAAATATTTGAACAAATAAAAATAGAAGGGCTGCTGCTTCGAAGAAAAGCGGAGAACAAATGTAATTGCCGCAGCCATTGATTGAAACAAGTGAAAATTACAAGGTGCTTTAGTTACTGTTTGTTTACAGATACCAAAAAGAGAGCTGCCAAAACGGGCAGCATCAAAAAATTCTGGAACACGGGGAGAAGGCGCCTTGTTTTTTTATGCCGGAATATAGATCTGATGAATCTGCGGATTACAGATGAAAAAATAACCAGCGATATTGAATAGAAGAAACGGATAAAAATAATGAATATTAAAAAATATGCTGTTATAAGTCATTATAATAGATAAAAATAAAACTTATTGTACAAAAAAGAATTACAAAATAAAAAAATATTAGACAGAGTCAACAATAATGTGTATAATGCTATATATAATGAGTTTTATTGGGAATACTTCAAGGTGTTTGAAGAAAACATCGGATTTTGGGGACATTAGCCTAAGTAAAGTACATGAGGAAGAGGAAGGAAACGAGAGATGAAATTTTTCAGCAGATATGATTCTTATAAGAAAAATACGATTATTCTTGGAACATTTCTTCTGGTACCTGTCATTGTGATTTCCGTCATTAATTTTTTCCTGTTGTTTCAGAAAAACGTCTGTTCTCTGGAACAGAGCTTTCGGAAGGAAGCAAAGCAGAAACTGGAACTGCTGAATACAAATTTGTCTCCGATGTATCGTCTGACGGATCAAAGAAGGACTGATGAGCGGTTTCAGACCCACTATCTGGAGAAAGAACATTTTTCAGACGCATATTATGAGATTACCAGAGCGCTACAGCAGGATACGCCGTGGACAGCTTTTTTTGATTCCGTCAGTTATTATAACAGAAAACTGGATAAAGTTTATACATACAGTAGCCAGAAAAGCGCCGAAGAATATTTCGGATGGGAAGACGATGGTAGAGACACTTATCCGGAAGTGACATTGGAGGTGGATCAAAAAGGGAAAGATATGCTGGAACAAACCGGAAGCCAGATAAGAACCTTTCGTGCAGGACATGTGGCAGAACAGGGAGGAATAATATTTGCGGTCCCGCTGGAAATGAAACAGGGTGATGTTCCTTTGTCTTATATGATTTTTACTGTTTCGGATAAGGTGATTTCAAATATCTGGGACTCTGATAATGGTATTTCATTTGAAGTTTTCTATTATAACTATCCTGTTTACAAATCAAAGGGAGGAAATATAGATGAGATTTTTTTTGCCGGAACGGAAGGGAATAGTGTTGAAAAGGAAGGACTGAAAACGGTGTTTCGAATGAACCGGTGGTATTTGTTTCAGAACATTCTGCCGGAGATCATTATCCAGACAGTAACCACATTTCTTATTCTGATCATCAGCCTGCAGTTGCTCTTGTTTTATACAAGAAAGAATTATGAACCAATCAGGAAAATTCTGAACCGTTTTCCGCGGATGGAAGTTAATAAGAATACGCTGACAGAGGAATTTCAGTACATCAATTTTGTATTGGATGATCTGGCTGCGTCTCAGGAGATTCTGAAGCAGGAAAACAGAAATATGAGAGTTGAAAAGTGTCTGTATCAGCTTTTCAGTAATAAGAAACTGACAGAACGTCAGGCTCTGGAGAAATGTCTGGAAGCGGAAATGACAAAGAAACGAAATAGATACGTTTGCTTTCTTGCGGATGAAACGGAACCGGAATTTGATTTTTATGTTTTCTTTGAAACGGCAGATGGAACTTCAGGTAAGGACAACGACCTTTATTTTGTTGAGGTAAGCGAAAAGAAAACGTTATACTTGCTGGGATCAGATTGGGATTGCGAGTATCTGAAAGAAAGACTGAATAAGTTGAAACAGCAAAGGCAGATAATAGTCAGTGAGATTGTAAATGAAATTTCAAACGTATGGTATGCATATCAGTCAGTTTCTGAGCATTTTAAAGATACGGATGAGGTAAAGAAAGATGAATATCCGGCGCTTGAAATGCAGTTTCTGCATTCTGCAGTACAGAATGAGAATCTGGAAAAAGCTAGATTTGCGCTGGCAGTCCTGAATGAAAACATGAAGGAATACAGTGAAGTAGTAAAAGGAGCGGTGCTTTCCGCTGCATGCAGTATTTTCTGGAATGAAGAAGCGGATGAAAAACTGGAACAGTTGGGAAAACTTGAAGGAGACAAGGTCGGCGGTATTCTCACCCAATGGCTGGAGAAACGTCTGGGCAGACAGGCAGAACCGGTGAGAAAAAAGATACTTGCCAAAAACATGCATACGATCCTGCAGTACATCGAAGAACACGGCGCTTCGCCGGATTTTACAATCAAGGCAATGGCTTCGGATTTCGGAACCTCAGCTTCCAATCTGGGACACCAGTTTAAAAAATCGACAGGACAGACCTTGTCACAATTTATTGAAGAATGGAAAATGCAGAAAGCGAAGGAAAAGCTCCAGAAGGGAGAATCTGTCAGCAATGTCGCGAAAGAGCTGGGATATCTGACGACTCCGGCGTTTACTGAAGCGTTCAAAAAATATATGGGGATTACACCAAGCAGATATAAAAGCGGAGAAAAATCTTGACAATGTCGATTGTGAATCCAGATTTTACTTTTCAAGAAAGGCATTGAAAACAGGATTAGAATAAAAATTATAGCAGAAAAAGTCAGGCTAAAAGAACCGGCGGCGATTAAAAATTGTCAGCCGGTTTTTCGTATCAAAAGATTATGTTTTTGCACGGAGAAAAGAATCAAACGGACCTTTCTTTTGTTCCAGAAAGCATAGGTTGATTTTATTTACCGATGTTTGTTCCAAATCCGGGGCATTGTAGATCTTATGAAAGCAGGTATACTAAAGGTAACGAAGCTGATCAGTTCGTATTTGGGAGGAAAAAAATAATACTATTGAGAAGGAGAACTTGCTTATGAAGAAAAAAGTCATTGCTTCTTTCCTGATTGCCGTATTGGCAGCCGGAAGTTTAAGCGCGTGCGGAGGAGAAGCGCAGAACAGTCAATCAGAAAAAGATAACGGAAAGGTAACACTGACGGCGTTGGTGAATAAGCATAGCCTGACAAAGGATCTGAATGAAATCGAGTGGCTCAACGAGATTCAGGAAAAGGCAGGTGTTAAAATCGAATGGCAGCAGATCTCAGCGGACTGGGATCAGAAAAAAAGCGCCATGTTCGCAAGCGGAGAAATCCCGGATCTTTTATTTGGAGCGACTGCAGATTCTGATTATGTCCAGTATCAGGGGCTGTTTGAAAATTTGGAACCGTTGATTGAAAAAAATGCACCAAATATCAAAGAGATGTTTGAGGAACATCCGGAAACAGAAACACTGGCAAAGACGGAAAACGGAGAAATCTATGGAGTGCCGTCTTATCAGGCGGTTTGGCCGAAAGTAAGCGGAAGTATGCTGATCAATAAGACCTGGCTGGACAACCTGAATCTGGAAGTGCCGGAGACATGGGAAGAACTGAAGGAAGTTCTGATTGCATTCCGGGATCAAGATCCAAATGGAAACGGAGATCCGGCAGACGAGATTCCTATGACATTTATGAATGATTTTGTAAGCCGCAGTGGTGGGGCCGACATTCTGAACATGCTTGGGGGAACTGGGATTCAACTTACCGACAGAGCGCCTTATGGGTACTTTGCGGAAGATGCAGAGGTAAAGAACTGCTTTATTGATGAGAGATATCGTGATTTTATCAAGTTTTTGAGAGAGCTGTATCAGGAGGGATGTATCAGTCAGGAGGTACTGACACAGGATTATTCCAAATATCAGTCTGTATGCAGAGCGGATGGAAAAACGGCACAGGTGGGACTTACTTTTGCGTGGGAGTCAGGAGATAGATTTGGTAATGAATTAAAGTCCCAGTATATTGCAATTCCGCAGATCAAGAAGGATGAATCGGTAACAAATGCAAGCTATTCGTATGATTTCTATGGGCTGAATTATCATGGAAACCGTGTGGCTATGAGTAGCAAATGTGAGAACAAAGAAGCTGCTATGAAATTTATCGATGCTTTCTATGATAAAGAAGTAAGTATTCAGGTTCTGTTTGGTGGAATGAACGATAAGGATAAAGGAATCCAGAAGAATGAAGACGGAACGTATCAGGTACTTCCGCCGGCAGACACCGCTTTAGATCCGGGAACTTGGAAATGGACAAATACGCTGGCAGACAATGGGCCGTTTTATATTCGAGATGAAATGAAAGAAAATTTAATACTGGGTACTGATATGATCGGTGCACTCGAGGAAAAAAGCGTTTATGAGGACGATCTAAAAAATATTGATCCAAAGACAAATCTGTATCCGCAGACCTTTATGAAATATTCTCAGGAAGATATCAATACAATGGCGGTCAATCAGGCGAATATTGATAATATTGTGGATCAAACCGCTGCAGCATGGATGACAGATCCGTCTCGTGATATTGATCAGGAATGGGACAGCTATGTACAGTCTGTTCTGGACGCAGGGTTGGAACAGAATCTTGAAATCCGTCAGAAATCTTATGAAGAATATCTGACAACACTGAAATAACAGAAAAACCGAATCAGCTTGATCGGCAGATCAGATGGGAGAAGTACGTTTCGAGAACGGATTTAACACACGGGGAAAACATCTTCTATGGATTGTGACGGACTTTCATCTGATCTGCGCTTTTGGAAAATATAGGTAGATTATTTTCCGGCGGCTGATTCGGAAAAACAGCGTAGGAAAGGGGCGGATTCTGAATGAAACACAGTAAAACGACATCCAGGACGAAAAGAAAACGGTTCGATTTCAAAAAAAACTGGCAGCTCTGGCTGATGCTTCTTCCGGCAGCGGTCTATGTGGTTATTTTCTGCTATGGACCAATGTATGGGCTGCAGCTTGCGTTTCGCGATTATGATTTTAGCAAAGGTTTGACAGGCGGAGCCTGGGCCGGTATGAAATATTTTCATCAGTACTTTTCCAGCCCGATGTTTTGGCCGACCGTCAGCAATACATTTAAAATTGCGTTTTTTTCGCTGATCTGTGGATTTCCAATTCCGATTATGCTAGCGCTTGTGATTCATTCGCTGAAGAATAAGCACTGGAAAAAGACAGTGCAGACAACGGTTTATCTTCCATATTTTATTTCGACGGTAGTATTAGTGGCGATGTTGCAGATCCTGCTCTCTCCAAGTACGGGACTTCTGGATCATCTTCTGAAGGCAACGGGACTGTTTTCGGATAATATAAATTTTCTTGGTGATCCGTCTGCATTTGTTCCGGTGTATGTATTATCCGGAATTTGGCAGATGGCGGGATGGAACAGTATCATTTTCATTGCTGCCCTGTCTTCAGTAGATGGGCAGCTTTATGACGCAGCGAAAGTGGACGGGGCAAACCGCTGGCGTCAGGTCTGGCATATTGAACTTCCAGCTTTGAAGCCGACGATCATCATACTACTGATCATGAATATGGGCGGAATTTTAAGTGTGGGATTTGAGAAAACCTTCCTGATGCAGAATTCACTGAATAAATCGGTTTCAGAGGTTATTTCCACCTATGTGTTCAATGTAGGAGTAAAATCGAGTCAGTTTAGTTTCGGCGCTGCAGTAGGACTTTTTAATACATTGATCAACTTTGTATTTCTTATGGCTGCCAATATGATAGCTAAAAAGACATCACAAATCAGTCTGATGTAGGAGGATCTGTTTCAGAAAAGCTTTTGGACAATGGAGAGATGTCAGAATCAGAAATTTGTCCGATTTTAGATTGGACAGAAAGGAGCTTCCCGTGAATAAAAAAACACACAGAAAAAAAACAAGTACCGCTGACAGAATTTATTATGCTCTGGTCGCCTTTCTATCAACAATAGCATTTATTATGGTAGCATATCCCTTGTATTTTATTATTATCGCATCGTTCAGTGATTCTACCTTGGTCAACCAGGGGCAGGTTCTTTTTATTCCGAAAGGCATCAGCTTTTATGGGTATCAGCAGATTTTTCAGAACGAACAGATATGGAATGGATATAAAAATACGATATTTTATACGGTTGCTGGGACCGCACTGAATCTTGCGGTAACGCTTCCGGCCGCTTATGTGCTTTCCAGAAAACAGTTCCAGCTTAGAAAACCGGTAATGTTCCTGTTTGTATTTACGATGTATTTCAGTGGAGGAATGGTTCCCACTTATATGCTGGTAAAGGATCTTCATTTGCTGGATACGCCGTGGATTCTGATTATTATGGGTGCGGTCAACGTTTACAATCTGATCATTACAAGAACGTTTTTTGAAAACTCGATTCCGGATGAACTGTATGAGGCGGCATGCCTAGATGGGTGTTCACATTTCAGATATTTCCGGTCTATCGTAATTCCGCTGTCAAAAGCGGTCATTGCGGTGATCACATTGTATTATCTGGTTGGACATTGGAATGATTTTTTCAACCCTTTGCTGTATATCAATACCGACAGTTATCAGCCGCTACAGATTATACTTCGTAATATCCTGCTTTCTAATCAAGCGATGGCGGGAGTGACAGGAGCAGGCGCGTCAGGATATGCGCAGCAGTATGCGGATCAGATTAAATTCGGGGTAATCATTGTGTCAACACTGCCGGTGTTATGTATTTACCCGTTCATTCAGAAATATTTCGAAAAGGGCGTTATGATTGGAGCGGTTAAAGGATAAGCGAAAAGGAGCAAAAAAATGGAAGAAATTTATAGCAAAGAAAAAACAAGAGTTATGGTGTATACAAGACTTCCTCAGCAGGGGAGTTATCCAGATGGATTGGCATATAGCATTCACTTTGCATGGAGCAGGGATGGAAAGTCTTATTATCCGATGAATCATAATTACGGGATACTGTTTGCAAAAGGAGAAATCGGAAAGGACAATACGATAAAGACAAAAAGCTTGAAAAATCCTTTTGTTTTTCCTCTTGGCGGCAAAGGGTTTGGGATTCTGGCGGTGCGGACTAAAGAACACGGAGAGCCGGACGAAGAAAGCAAAGGCAGAGTTCTGTACTGGACGACCAGTGATTTTATTCAGTTTGAAGAGAAGGAAATGCTGTCGTTGTATCCGAAAGAGATGATTGAATCTGTTACATGCAGCTGTCGCGAAGAAGGCGGTTATCATCTGACATGGAAAACCTCCAAGGGTGAGTTTTACTGTGCATGTACGGAATGTTTGGAAGGAAAAATCAACGGACAAAAGGGAACGCCTGACTTGGCGGAAAAAATTTCTGAAAAGGTGTATGGAATTCCCGATATTGTGTGTGGAAATTCTGTGGAAACAGATTGGATAACGGGATCCAAGATGATACAGAAGTGGAGCAGACGCCGTAATGTGAGTGTACAGGTACCGCAGCAGATTGAAGTGACATCCCCCAAAGAAATTGAGGAAATCGAGGCTGTTGCATTTTATTCCGACGGGTCGGCAGCAAGGAAAAAAGTGAACTGGAATCTGAGCGGAGTGAATTTTTCCGTTCCGGGTGTTTATCAGATACAGGGAACAGTTGCAGAAAGAAAATATCCATTTCCACTTGCTGAAGGGTATGCGGATCCTGTGATTTTTCCGTGGAATGGAAAATATTATTTTATTTCTACCAACGACAATACGAATGATGTTGGAATCTATGTGCGGGAAGCGGAGCAGCCGGAACAATTGTTTCAGGACAGCTGCCGTCAGTATCTGCTCCTGGGTTATGACAAGGAAAAAGGATTTGTCCAGACATTCTGGGCTCCGGAGTTTCATGTGATTGGAGGAAGGCTGTATATTCTGTTTGCGGTCAGCGGAGAAATATGGGGACCACAGAGCCATCTGATGCGGCTGAAAACAGATGGACATATCCTGAATGCAGATGATTGGGAGGAACCCAGACGGATTCAGAAAAGAGACGGTCAGTGGCTTGCCGAGAAAGGTATTACGCTTGATATGACTTATCTGAAGGATAAGGAGCGGTCGTATATGATCTGGTCATACAGGGAAAACATCGGAAAACCATCCGATACCGGCTCCATGCTGTATCTTGCAGAAATTGACGACACAGCTCCCTGGAAACTGAAAAGTGATCCTGTGCTTCTGTCAAGACCGCTTTACGGGTGGGAAAATATGGAGGGCACCATCAATAATGAAGGACCGTATACGTTTATATCGGATGATACTGTGTATCTGGCATATTCTGGGGGAGCTGCAAATGGGTATACTTATACGGTGGGAATCTTGTCAGCACGGTCAGGAGCCGATCTTCTGAAACCAGAGTCCTGGCAAAAGACAAAGGCACCGGTACTTTCTCATTATTCGGTAGACGGAGTATACGGACCGGGACATAATTCGTTTTTTGTGGATCCGGAAGGGAATCTGATGACCGCATACCATGGAGAAACCACAATAGACGGACATATCCGGTGTTCCGGTATTCACAGAGTACACTTCGGAACAGATGGGGAGCCGATTTTTGATCTGGGGACGTCAGGAGATCTGAACCAGGAATTTAAAAATATTTTAATGGAAGTTAAGGTAAGAAAATAAAGCGGGAATTTGGTTAACTTTCCTGCGGAGAATGAAAAGCCGTTGTTCTAAAGGTGAATAAATACCTGTAGAGCAATGGCTTTTTTGAGAGCAAAATAAAAGTTACTGATCTGGGAATATGCGGAGAAGATGAAAAAATATGCTGTAAAAAAAGAAGTTATAATTTATAGAAAATTTATAAATATCTCAGTTACTTAACAGGCAAAACAAATATGTGTATGCTATAATAAAAACGAATGAAATCAGCATGTCCAAAAAGAAAAAGCAACCCTTTTTTCAAAGGACGTGGTGAAAAAACAATACGGAATGGGGCGCAGTGAATATGAATCGTCGTAACAGAAGTATGAAATTGAAAACAAAAGTCATTATTTCCTTTTTCATCACTATTTTTGTGCCGATCATTCTCTGCGGAATCACGTTTTATCTCTTTTCTGAATATAAGGTCAAGGCAATCGGAGAGCAGTACGGGATTGAAAATCCAACCTATGAAATGCTTTCCAACAATGCGCTGATGCTGGATATCCTGACATCCAGGGAATACACAGAACTCTCCGGGAAAGTAGAGAATCATCCACGGGAGCTGGAAAATACCAGTTATCTGGAGAAAATAAATGCAAAACTGCTGAAAGATTCTTCTTTTCTTGCTGTGAGAAAGGATGACGAGATTTTCTTCAACGGTTCCGACCGGGTGGAGGATCATGAGCTTCTGGAGACACTTCCGGCTTATGGAAATACAGGAATTGAGGAAAACGGAGGTATTTATCTGCACAGCGACCAGAAAGAGCTGGTGAAGCAGCTGGACTTTACATTCGAGGATGGCAGTGACGGCAGTGTGTTTATTGTGACAAAGGTCGACCAGATTTTTCCGCAGATGAGAAAAATGTGGGAGGAAATGTTTTTTGCGACCGTTTTGATTCTGGTCTTTACGAGCTTTGCCCTGAGCTTCTGGATTTACCGGGGTGTGATTTCCCCGTTGGAACAGTTGAAAAAAGCGACGCAGAATATCAAGGAAGGCAACCTGGATTTCACGGTAGAGGGAAGCAGTGTCAAAGAGATCAATGACCTGTGTGATGACTTCGAAGAGATGCGCATCCGGCTGAAGGAAAACGCGGAAGAAAAGGTAGAGTTTGATAAGGAAAACAAAGAGCTGATCAGTAATATTTCTCACGATCTGAAGACACCGATCACTGCGGTGAAAGGTTATGTGGAAGGAATCATGGACGGTGTCGCAAATACGCCGGAGAAGATGGACAAATACATCCGTACCATTTATAATAAGGCAAACGAGATGGATCGTCTGATCAATGAACTGACGTTTTATTCGAAAATCGATACCAACAGGATCCCGTACACCTTTGCAAAGATTCCTATTGCGGATTACTTTGAGGACTGCGTGGAAGAGCTGAGCCTGGATCTTGAGGCGCAGGGCGTGGATCTGACGTATTTCAATTATCTTCATGATGAACCGGTGGTGATCGCGGATGCGGAGCAGCTGAAACGGGTCATCAACAACATTGTCAGCAACTCGATCAAATATATGGATAAGCCGCACAAAGTGATCAATATCCGGCTGAGAGATGTGGGAGATTTCGTTCAGGTGGAGATCGAGGACAACGGTAAGGGAATTGCGAACAAAGATCTGGTGAAGATTTTCGACCGTTTCTACCGCACAGACGCTTCCCGAAATTCCACCAGGGGCGGCAGCGGAATCGGGCTTTCCATCGTAAAGAAGATCCTGGAAGACCACGGCGGAAAGGTGTGGGCGACCAGCAAGGAAGGTGTAGGAACAACCATGTACTTTGTACTTAGAAAATATCAGGAGGTACCGATTAATGAGCAAGATACTGATCGTTGAGGATGAAGAAGCGATTGCTGATCTGGAGAAAGACTATCTGGAGCTTTCCGGATTTGAAGTGGAAATTGAAAACAGGGGAGATACAGGACTGAACAAAGCGCTGAATGAGGAGTTTGACCTTCTGATCCTGGACCTTATGCTGCCGGAGGTAGACGGATTTGAGATCTGCCGCCAGGTGCGTGAGAAGAAAAATATGCCGATCATCATGGTCTCTGCAAAGAAGGACGATATCGATAAGATCCGGGGTCTTGGCCTTGGCGCGGACGATTACATTACCAAGCCGTTTTCTCCCAGCGAGATGGTAGCCCGGGTGAAGGCACATCTGGCACGGTATGACCGCCTGATCGGAAGCGGACAGAAAGTGAACGATGTGGTGGAGATCCGGGGCATTAAGATTGACAAGACTGCCCGCAGAGTCTGGGTCAACGGCGAGGAAAAACAGTTTACAACGAAAGAGTTCGATCTGCTGACATTTCTGGCGGAAAATCCAAACCGTGTGTTTACCAAGGAAGAACTGTTCCGGGAAATCTGGGATATGGAATCCATCGGAGATATCGCTACGGTTACGGTGCATATCAAGAAAATCCGTGAAAAGATCGAGTTCAATACGGCAAAACCTCAGTATATCGAGACAATCTGGGGCGTAGGATACCGCTTCAAAGCATAAAATAAAAGGGTATAAAAGATAAGAATGGAAAAAGAGGATGGGGAAAATTTTTTATTTGATGGGCAAAAGCGCGTCCGGAAAAGATCATATTTATGAATATCTGAAGCAGCAGGAAGCGCTGGAGCTTCATCCAATGGTTTTATATACGACACGTCCGATCCGGGAAGGAGAACAGGACGGAAGAGAGTACTTTTTTACGGATGAGGAAAAACTGGAAGAACTCCGGAAAAGTAATAAGATTATAGAAGAACGGATGTATCAGACGGTTCATGGACCGTGGTATTATTTTACCGCTGATGACGGACAGGTTGATCTGGAAAAGAACAATTATCTGGGAATCGGCACGCTGGAGTCTTATCTGAAGCTGAAGGAGTATTATGGAGAAGACGCTCTGTGTCCGCTGTATGTGGAGGTGGAAGACGGCATTCGCCTGGAGCGTGCCCTGAAGCGGGAGAGAAAACAGCAGCAGCCCAAATATGCGGAAATGTGCCGCAGATTTCTGGCAGACTGTGAGGACTTTTCCGAAGAGAAGATTGAACAGGCGGGAATCAGGAAAAGATTTTATAATAACGGAGCCATCGAAGACTGTTTTTCTGAAATTCAGAATTTTGTGGAACAAGTAAAAAAACTATGATATAATAATTTTACATTGAAGTTCGGACCACCGCATAAAATATGGTGTCCGGACTGCAGATGTTTTCTTGACAGCTGCGGTTTGCGGAGGAACTCTGTGGACGGCGGCTTGTTGATTCTGTCAGGAGGTGATAAGTATGCAGGGATTCAAAGATGTAGCGGGACATGAAGACATTATCTCCCATCTTCAGAATGCAGTGAAAATGAATAAGGTATCCCACGCTTATATTTTCGGCGGGGAACATGGTTCCGGAAAGAAGCTGCTGGCTTCTTTGTTTGCAATGACACTTCAGTGTGAGACACAGGGAATCGAACCGTGCATGCAGTGTACATCCTGCAAGAAAGCCCTCAGTAAGAATCATCCGGATATCATAAATATCACACATGAGAAACCGAATTCCATCGGTATTGAAGAGATCAGACAGCAGCTGATCGACGATGTTGCGATCAAGCCTTATGAGAGCCGTTATAAGATATATATCATCAACGAAGCGCAGAAAATGACGCTTCAGGCGCAGAATGCTCTTCTGAAAACCATCGAGGAGCCTCCGGCGTACGCAGTCATTCTTCTGCTTGCGGACAATCCGGATTCTCTGCTTCCGACGATTTCTTCCCGGTGTGTGATCCTGAATCTGAAACCGGTCAGCGATAATCTGGTAAAAAGTTACCTGATGGAACGGATGCATATTCCGGATTATCAGGCGGAGGTAGACGCTTCTTTCGCCCAGGGAAATATCGGAAAGGCGGAGAGGATCGCCACTTCCGAAGAGTATGCGGAAGTGATGGAAAATTCGCTGCGGCTTGTAAAATATGCACAGAATATGGAACTGTATGAACTGGTAGGGGCGATTAAGGGAATGACGGCAGACAAGGACAATATCCAGGATTATCTGGATATCTTTTCCATGTGGTTCCGTGATGTGCTTTTATTTAAGGCGACCCGGGAGGTCGATACACTGGTATTCCGCCAGGAAATCAATTATATCAAGGAGCGGGCACAGAAGAGCTCCTATGAGGGACTGGAGCGTATCATCGACGCGATACAGACCGCGGGAGTACGTCTGAAAGCGAATGTAAATTTCGAGCTGACGATGGAGCTTCTGTTCCTGACGATCAAGGAGAATTAAGGAATGACAAAAATTATCGGAGTACGGTTCCGTAATGTGGGAAAAGTATATTATTTTTCGCCGAAGGATTTTGATATTTGTGTCGGCGATCATGTCATCGTGGAAACAGCCAGAGGCGTGGAGTATGGCAATGTCGTTCTCGGACCGAAGGAGGTCGAGGATGAAAAGGTGATCCAGCCGCTGAGAGAGGTGATTCGCCTGGCGACGCCGAAGGATGACGCCAAGGAAGAGGCAAACCGCAGAAAAGAAAAGGAAGCCTTTGAAATCTGCCAGAAAAAAATCCGTGCCCATGAGCTGGAGATGAAGCTGATCGATGCGGAGTATACCTTTGACAACAACAAGGTGCTCTTTTATTTTACGGCAGACGGAAGAATCGATTTTCGTGAGCTGGTCAAGGATCTGGCGGCTGTGTTTAAGACGCGTATCGAACTGCGCCAGATTGGTGTGCGTGATGAGACAAAAATCCTCGGCGGAATGGGAATCTGCGGACGGCCGCTGTGCTGCCACACCTATCTGTCGGAGTTTGCGCCGGTTTCCATCAAAATGGCGAAGGAACAGAATCTGTCTCTGAATCCTACCAAGATTTCAGGTGTGTGCGGACGACTGATGTGCTGCCTGAAAAATGAGCAGGAAACCTACGAGTATCTGAACAAAAAGCTTCCGAATGTGGGAGATCATGTGATAACACCGGAAGATCTGAAAGGCGAGGTGGCGGGAGTCAATGTGCTGCGCCAGCTGGTCAAGGTCCTGGTGGATGTGAACGATGAGAAAGAGCTTCGGGAATATCCGGTCAGCGAACTGAAGTTCCGGCCGAAACACAAAAAGGACAAGGCGAAAGACAGAAAGAAAGATAAGACGGACAAGACAGCAGACGGACAGCTTTCTGCAGAAGAGATGAAGGAACTGGAGAAGCTGCAGGAAGAATCGTTTGAAAGAAAGTAATGTTCAGACGTGCTGTTTCTATGGCTGCCGCAAAAGCAGAGTTCACACGGAGGGATGCCGGAACTGTTCCGGTGTCGGAATCTGTCGGAAACGAACCTTTTGCGGCAGCCTTTCTGATTGGTTGAAACCGTTGCAGAAGAAAGAGAGGAAGGGACTGCGGTGGAGGAGAAAATAACAAAAGCATCAGAACTGCTCCGTCCGGGAGAGCGGCTGGATGATCTGCAGAATGGCTACTGGATGATACAGAATCCGGAACAGTTCTGTTATGGGATCGATGCGGTGCTGCTCGCCTCTTATGCGAAGGTGAAGGAACGGGAGCGGGCGCTGGATTTCTGTACGGGCTCCGGGATCGTTCCGATCCTGCTGAAGGCGAAGACGAAAGGACAGCATTTCACCGGCCTGGAAATCCAGCATGAAAGCGCGGATATGGCAAAGCGAAGCGTGAAATATAACCGGCTGGAGGAATGGATCGAGATCATAGAGGGTGACGTCTGCCGCACCGAAGAGTATTTCCCGGCGGCATCTTTCGATGTGGTCACCTGCAATCCGCCTTACATGACGGGCAGCCATGGACTGACCAACGCCAGCCAGGCGAAAACGATCGCGAGGCATGAGGTGCTGTGCAGTTTTGAAGATATTGCGAAGGCAGCGGCGCGGGTACTGAGACCCGGCGGCAGATTTTATCTGGTGCATCGTCCGTTCCGGCTGGCGGAGATTCTGTTTGTGCTGAAGCAGTATCAGCTGGAGCCGAAGAGGATGCAGCTGGTCTATCCGTTTGTGGACAAGGAGCCCAATCTTGTGCTTCTGGAAGCGGCGAAAGGCGGACGGCCGAGGATCACGGTGGAAAAGCCGTTGATCGTATACGAAAAACCGGGAGTTTATACAGAGGATATCCGCATCCTTTACGGGGACGGAAGATGATGAAACCCGTATATGGAAGACGGAGGATAATGAAACTGGTATATGGAATCAGGAAGATTTCGTAAATGCTAGTATAAGTCACAGGAGGGAAACATGGCAGGCAAATTATATCTGTGCGCGACACCGATCGGAAATCTGGAGGATATGACGTTCCGGGTGATCCGGACACTGAAAGAGGTGGACCTGATCGCGGCGGAGGATACAAGAAACAGCATCAAGCTGCTGAATCATTTTGAGATCCATACGCCGATGACCAGTTATCATGAATACAACAAGATCGACAAGGGAAGGTATCTGATCGGTCAGATGCAGGAGGGAAAGAAGATTGCGCTGATCACTGACGCCGGTATGCCGGGGATCTCCGATCCCGGGGAGGAGCTGGTCCGGATGGCATATGAGGCAGGCATTGAAGTGACATCTCTGCCGGGAGCCTGTGCCTGCGTGACGGCACTGACATTGTCAGGACTCTCCACAAGGAGATTTTGCTTTGAGGCATTTCTGCCGCCGGACAAAAAAGAACGGCAGCAGGTATTGAAGGAACTCCAGACGGAAACCCGGACGATCATTCTGTATGAGGCGCCTCACCGGCTGGTGCGGACGCTGGAAGAACTGCTGGAAGTGTTGGGAAACCGCAGGCTGACCGTCTGCCGGGAACTGACCAAGAAACATGAGACGGCGTTTGTCACAACGATCACCGAAGCACTGGAACATTACCGGGAGAACGATCCGAAGGGAGAGTGTGTCCTTGTGCTGGAAGGCAAAAGCCGGAAAGAAATGGAAGAGGAAGCGCAGGCGGCGTGGGAGCAGATTTCCATCGAAGATCACATGAAACGGTATGAGGATCAAGGAATCGACCGGAAAGAGGCGATGAAGCTGGTGGCGAAAGACCGGGGAATGAAAAAACGGGAGGTCTATCAGTATCTGGTGAATCATTCGTAACAGTTCAATCCAGGTCTGCGCACATGCTGCGCAGACCGTGACAGCGCATCAGAGCGTGTTTGAAAATTCAGAGGAATGAGTGAAATCTTTCGTTCATAGGATGAAACAAAGACTGTTTCTGTATGGCGGAAGGGAAGAACGATGAATTATCTCTGGGGTGGAATGCTGATTGTCGGAATTATTTACGGTGCGCTGACCGGGAATCTCAATGAAGTGACCAATGGGGCGATCAATGCGTCGAAGGAAGCGGTGAGCCTTGCGATCGCGCTGCTCGGGGTGACCGCCATGTGGTCCGGGCTGATGGAGATTGCCTCGGGGGCAGGGATCATAGACTGGCTGACCAGGAAGATCCGTCCGATCCTTCGCTTTTTGTTTCCGCGAATACCCGACGGGCATCCGGCTCTGGAAGCGATCTCTGTGAATATGATCGCGAATTTCTTCGGGCTGGGGGCAGCCGCAACCCCAGCCGGACTGCGGGCAATGGAGGAACTGGAAGGGCTGGAGGAAGAACGCCGGAAGAAAGGCTGCGGCGTGCCCAGGGGAACGGCGAATCGTGAGATGTGTACGTTTCTGATCGTCAACATTTCCTCCCTGCAGCTGATCCCGGTAAATGTGATCGCTTACCGGGGGCAGTATGGAAGCGTCAATCCAACGGCGATCGTGGGGCCTGCCATCGCGGCGACGGCGGTGAGCACACTGGCGGGCGTGGTATTTTGCAAGGTGATGGATAAACGGCGGGAAGTATGATAGAATAGAAAACAAACATGCAGAAAAGAGGATTCAGACATGGAATGGAAAAAAATATCAGTAAAAGACCTGACACAGAATGTCTTTCAGATGATCGGTGACGAGTGGATGCTGGTCACTGCTGAAAAAGATGGAAAAGTCAACACAATGACTGCTTCCTGGGGCGCCCTGGGAATCATGTGGGGAAAAACAGTGGCGACTGCTTATCTCCGTCCGCAGAGATACACGAAAGAATTTGTCGATGCATCGGAAACGTTTACCCTTTCGTTCTTCGGCGGAGCCCAGAAGAAGGCAATGGGGCTGCTGGGATCTGTGTCCGGAAGGGACGAAGCGGACAAGATCGAAAAGTCAGGCCTTCATGTGACGAAGATTGACGGACATCCGACGTTTGAGGAGGCATCGCTTGTTCTGGTATGCAGGAAACTGTACGTGCAGGAAATGAAGCCGGAATGTTTCCTTCATCAGGAGGAAATTGAAAAATGGTATCCGGACAGTGATTTCCATTGGATGTATATGGCGGAGATTACGGATGCATATGTGACAGAAAGATAAAGGAGAAAGAAAATGACGTTTATTTATCCGGCGGTATTTTCACCGAAAAAAGACGGAAAAGGATACCATGTGGAATTTCCGGATCTTGCCTGCTGTGAGGCGGACGGTCCGGATCTGGAGGACGCGCTGGAAAATGCTTCCGATGCCGCGTACAACTGGATCTGGTCAGAGCTGGAGGAGGAAGAAGACTGTGAGATTCCCGCAGCCAGCCCGATGGATGAGCTGGAACAGAAGCTGAAGGAAGGGGAGTTTATCCGCAATATTATGGTGCGGATCAAATTGCTTCCGGATAATGATTAATAAAATCAAGAAAGAAGAGAACTGCCGCAGGGTTGGAAAAGCCGCGGCAGTTCTTTTTTTAAGCGGATGCGCCGGAAAATGATTTCAGGATGGCTTCCGTCATCTGGCTGAGATTTTTTTCCAGTGTGTCCAGCGGGATCACCATATCTTCCTCGAACCACTTGCGGATCAGATAGATAAACCCTCCCAGGATGTACTCGAAAATATACTCGGCGTCCTTTCGGTTCAGGTGCGGGCAGCGGCAATTCAGCATGTCCAGGAGAGAATCTTTCTGCCGCAGCAGCAGTTTTTCGATGATGTGAGACGTACTGTTGCTTGCCAGGATGAACCGGATCAGCGCGCTGTTTTCCCGGATGGAAATAAGGATGGAACGGTAGTAGGAGGACATATCGGTGGATGACAGGATTTCCCGGAAGTTCTCGAGAAAATGATCTTCAATATGGGAAAACAGATCGGGAACATCCTTGAAGTAACGGTAAAAAGTCCCGCGATTCACATCGGCGAGGCGGCAGATATCCGTAACTGTAACTGCCGACAGATCTTTTTCTTCCAGCAAAGTGAACAGAGCGTTCTGGATCGCGTCGACAGAATATTGGGATCTGCGGTCCAGGGTTTTGGTTTCAGTCATAAAAAATTCCCCTCTCATTTCAAGCAGTCCAGGAGCAGCCTTCGTCAAAAAGGAGGTTCCATTTGTGTTCCTGGACAATTATCAGGTACAGTGTACAGAAAAAAACAAATGCATGGAGATTTAGACATTGTATTTTGTACGATTTTATTATAATATACAAGTGTCAGATATTCAACAAATGTTTAAGAAATGTTAATAAATCACAGAGGCTCAGTAAAAATTCAGCTAGAAAAACAACAGGACAACGGAGGGATTTTATGGCTGGTTATGTTGAAATGAAGGATGTCACAAAGGTTTATCAGATGGGGGAAGTCTCCATCAAGGCCGTGGACGGCATCGATTTTGAGATACAGAAAGGTGAATTCGTAGTGATCGTAGGTCCCAGCGGAGCCGGAAAAACGACCGTTTTGAATATCCTTGGCGGAATGGACACCGCCACGTCCGGCAAGGTAACGGTGGACGGGCAGAATATCAGCAAACTGAAAGGGAAAAAGCTGGTGCAGTACCGAAGGGAGGATATCGGATTTGTCTTCCAGTTCTATAACCTGATGCAGAACCTGACGGCTCAGGAAAATGTGGAACTTGCGCTTCAGATCTGTAAAGATCCGCTGGACGCAGAAAAGGTGCTGAAGGAAGTAGGGTTGGGGGAAAGAATGCGAAACTTTCCGGCACAGCTTTCCGGCGGTGAGCAGCAGCGTGTCGCCATAGCCAGAGCACTGGCAAAGAACCCAAAGCTGCTCCTTTGTGATGAGCCGACAGGAGCCCTGGATTATGTGACCGGAAAAGCGATCCTGAAGCTGCTTCAGGATACCTGCAGGGAGAAGGGCATGACGGTGATCGTCATTACCCATAACACAGCCTTGACGCCCATGGCGGACAGAGTCATACATATCAGAAATGGAAAAGTATCCGGCATGGAGCTGAACGAGCATCCGACACCGGTAGAGCAGATTGAATGGTAAAGGTGATAGAGGATGAAGGCATTTCAACGTGATTTTTTTCGTGAGATCGGGAGAAACAAAGGACGGTTTTTCTCCGTGATGTTTATTGTTATGCTGGGTGCAGCGTTTTTTTCCGGAATACGTTCCGCGAAAAATGATATGCACGTGTCGGCAGACAGCTATTATGACCGTGTGAATTTTATGGATATCCGTGTCGTCAGCACTTTGGGTCTCACAGAGGACGACCTGGAAGATATGAGAAATACGGAAGGGGTGGCGGCGGTTACCGGAGGTTATACGGCGGAAGTGCTCAACGAACAGAGCGACATGGAGTTCGCCCTGAAAGTGATCGCATGGACGGAAGACGTAAATCAGGTAACGCTTACGGACGGAAGACTTCCGGAAAAGGCAAATGAATGTCTTGCCGATGACATTTATCTCCAGCAGACGGGGTGTGAGATCGGAGATCAGATTACCCTTGAATCGGGAAGTTCGGAGGATCTGTCGGACACCCTGAAGGAAGAGACGTACACCATCGTGGGAAGCGGAATCCTGCCGTACTATATGGAGATGGACCGTGGTTCCGGTACGGTGGGAGACGGCAGCCTGGACGCTTTTCTTGTGGTGCTTCCGGAGGTCTTTGAACAGCAGGACGTTTATACAGAAGCTTATGTTCAGGCAGAAGGCGCGGAAGCGGAAAACAGCTTCGATGGAGCGTACGAGACGAAGGTAGCGGAGGTTGTTGCAGGTCTGGAAGAGATTGCGGACGGAGCCTGTGACCGCCGGTATGAGACCATTTACCAGGATGGAATGGAAGAGATTGAAGACGCAAAGCAGGAAGTGGCGGATGCGGAGCAGGAGCTTGCCGATGCCAAGGCTCAGATCGATGACGGTGAACAGCAGATCACGGATGCGAAGGAAACGCTTGCCGACGGTGAGAAAGAACTTGAGGACGGCGAGTCTGAGCTGGCTTCCAGGGAGCAGCAGCTGGCGGAGGCAAGAGAACTGCTGGAGTCTAAAGAAGCGGAACTGAACAGCGGAAAATCTCAGCTTACCGACGGTGAGCAGCAGATTGCTGACGCGGAGGCGGTGCTGAGCGCAAAGGAAAAAGAGCTGGCGGACGGCAAAGCGCAGCTGGAGGCAGAGGCACAGCAGCTGGAAGCCGGCAAAGCGGAGATTGAAGAACAGTCAGAATCTTTGGAAAGCGGCAAGGCACAGGTTGAAGAGAAGGCCCGGGAACTGGAAGAGGCGAAAGCGCAGGTAGAGGCAAAAGCCCAGGAACTGGAGAACGGCAGAGTCCAGCTGGAAGCCGGCCGTGCCGAGCTGGAAAGCGGCAAGGCGGAACTGGAGCAGAACCGTCAGACTGTGACGGCGGCGCGACAGGAGCTGGAAGCGAAGCGGGCGGATTATGAGACAGCGAAAACAGCCTTACAGCAGATTGAAGCTCAGCTGGGAGAACTGCAGCAGCAGTTAACACAGACAGAGGAACAGATCCGTCAGATGGAAGAAGCTCTGGCAGATGCCGGACTGGATACTTCTCCGGAATATGAAGCGCTCCTGGCTGTTAAGACCCAGTTGGAAACGACGATCGCAGGTCTGCAGACACAGAAAGAAACGGTGCAGGCGGGAATCACAGAGTTCGAGGCCGGTGAAAAGAGCGTACAGGACGGTGAGGCACAGCTTGCGGCGGCAGAACAGCAGATCGCCCAGTCAGAGCAGCAGCTGAACGCGACGGAAGAAGTTCTGAAAGAGGGTGAGGTACAGCTGGAAGCAGCCCGTCAGCAGATCACGGACGGCGAGGCGCAGCTGGAAGCTTCCCGCCAGCAGCTCGCGGCGGCGGAGACCCAGCTGAATGCGTACCGTCAGCAGATGGCGGACGGCGAGGCACAGCTGAACGCAGCCCGCCAGCAGATTACGGACGGCGAGACGCAGCTCAGCCAGGGAAGGCAGGAGCTGGAGCAGCAGAAAAGTGTCCTGGAGCAGTCCAAAGCGCAGATGGAAAGCGGAGAACAGCAGATTGCCCAGACGAGACAGCAGCTGACCGAAGGTGAAGCCCAGATCGCGGAGGCGAGGCAGACACTGGCAGATGCAAGAGCGGAGCTGGAAGACGGGAAGGCGGAACTGGCGGAGAAAGAGCAGGAGCTTGCCGATGCCAAACAGGAGTATGAAGACGGTTACGCGGAAGCGCAGCCGGAGCTGGCGGACGCAAGGCAGCAGATTGCAGATGGTGAGCAGGAATTGAAAGATCTGGAAAAACCGGAATGGTATGTGATGGACCGGGAGGATGTGACATCCGCCAAAGGATTTGCTGATGATGCAGAGCGGATCGATAACATCGGACAGGTCTTTCCATGGATTTTCTTTCTGGTGGCAGCGCTGATCAGTCTGACAACCATGACGCGAATGGTGGAAGAACAGCGCCAGCAGATCGGAACTTTGAAGGCGCTGGGTTACCGGGACGGCGCGATCGCTGTGAAGTATCTGTGCTATGCGATGCTGGCGACGGTGACGGGAGCAGTGATCGGTGTGGTGATCGGTGAGAAGCTGTTCCCATGGGTGATCATGAACGCATACGGTATGTTGTATCTCGGGCTGCCGGAGTATCTTACGCCTCTCAATTGGGAGCAGGGACTTCTGGCAATCCTGACAAGCATTGCTTGTACCGGGCTTGCGACACTCTTCTCCTGCTGGCGGGAGATGAGGGCGAAACCATCCGAACTGATGCGTCCGGAACCGCCGAAGAATGGACGCAGGGTTTTGCTGGAAAGGGTAACGATTCTGTGGAAGCACCTGAGCTTTACACAGAAATCGACGGTCCGGAATCTGTTCCGGTATAAAAAACGTTTCTTTATGACCGTTATCGGAATCGGAGGCTGTATGGGTCTGATGCTGGTAGGTTTCGGACTGCAGGATTCTATCACTGCAATCGCAAAAAATCAGTTTGTGGAACTGTTTACTTATCAGGCGGCAGTTGTGGTCAATTCGGAATCCAAGGAACAAAAGGATGCGCTCCGTGAGCAGGCTGAGATGTTTGACGGAATGGGCAGCACTCTGGAAATGTTTGCGCAGAATGTGGAACTGACTGCCGGGGATGAGAGTATGAGCGCCATTATGGAAGTTCCCCAGGATCCTTCCGTGGTGGATCAGTTCTTCACGTTCCGGGACAGAAGATCAAAGGAATCTTATGAATTTCCGGAAGACGGCATTGCAATCAGTGAAAAGACGGCAAAGATGCTGGGAGTTTCCGTGGGAGATACGATCAAAGTCGGCGAGGAAAACAAAGAAGGACGGGAAGTAACGATTTCAATTATCATAGAAAACTATGTGGAGCATTATATCTTTATGGCTCCGTCCCTGTACGAGAGCGTATGGCAGGAAACTCCGGATTATAATCAGATTTTAATGAAATACGAGGATACCTCCGACCGTTACGAGGAAAATCTGGGACAGATGATGATCGAACAGGATGGTGTTGTGGGCGTAACATTTGTTTCTGACCTGGAAGCGGAAATTGACGATATGCTGCAGGCGCTGAACATTGTAATTGTCGTGCTGATCGTTTCGGCGGGACTGCTGGCGTTTGTGGTACTTTATAACCTGAACAATATCAATATCACTGAGCGGAAGAGAGAACTGGCGACGCTGAAGGTTCTTGGCTTCTACGATATGGAAGTTGCGGAATATGTATACCGGGAAAATGTGATTCTGACAATCCTCGGTATTCTCGCCGGCGCCGGAATTGGACTTGCGCTGCATCAGTATATTATCCACACTGTAGAGGTGGATATGATGATGTTCGGTCGGACCGTTTTTCCCAGAAGCTATCTGTTCAGCGGTCTGCTGACTTTGGTGTTTTCATTGTTTGTAAATTACATGATGTATTATCGGCTGAAAAAGATCGATATGATCGAGTCACTGAAGAGTGTGGAATAATGGAACAATTCAGCTGGCGGAACGGTTGCGGAATAAGATGACCGTTCCGCCGGCTGTTTGCGTTTTCTGACGAAATAGTTACGAATAGAAAGATATTTTCTGCATAGAATGGTAAAAAAAGACAGGCGGTCCGAAGTGCAGATTCTTTATGTTGTGTCAGATTTGGTGATACCGCTTCTGATCTTTTCCATCGTGGGAATGGGCCTGCTGATGAAGCGGGATATTTACGGGGATTTTATCAAAGGAGCAAAAGATGGGATGAGGAGCATCATTTCGATTCTGCCGACTCTGGTCGGGCTGATGGTCGGCGTGGGTGTGCTGCGTTCCTCAGGATTTCTGGATAAGCTCGGAGAGATTCTCGGGACATGGATGCAGCCGCTGGGATTTCCGCCGGAACTGGTGCCGCTTGGTGTTGTCCGCCTGTTTTCCAACAGCGCCGCAACCGGGCTGCTGCTGGATCTGTATAAGGAGTATGGAACCGATTCGGCGATCGGTTTTGCCGCGTCACTGATGGCAAGCAGTACGGAAACGGTTTTTTACACGATGTCCGTCTATTTTCTTGCCGCGAAAGTTACGAAGACCAGGTATACGCTGGCGGGGGCGCTGACAGCAACGATTGCAGGGATTATTGCCAGCGTGTTATTGGCGCATATTTGAAAAAACAGCTGCCGTTTGACTTGTCTGTTTTCCTGACAGTACCTATCAAATGGCAGCTGTTTTTAGGTTTTGGCCTTTATGTTTCTATAGGATGCATGATTGAAAGCTGCTGCAATCCGTCACAATGTCCTCAGCGGGAACGATGGAAACGGCGGCTTTTGCTTTCTCTGATCAGTGTCAGAATCAGTTTTGCCAGAAGAAGGATCAGGATGATCAGGATCAATACGGCAAGTACCAGATTGACCTTTCGGACAATTTCTGACATATGGATGCGGCTGGTCTGTTCCGTGGTTTCCGCAGCTGGTGAAACAACGCTGCCGGCGGGTTCGGAGCTTCCTTCGGTCATGCCGTTTCCGGCGGGATAGGATTCCGCCGCGTTATTTTCGGTGTTTGGAACTGCCGTTCCGGTATTGGGAACAGTTGCCGTCTGGTTTTCGGTAATCGGAGTCGTCGTCAGAGGCTCCGGGGTCTGGATACTGTTCTCCTGCAGCGGCTGTGTCGGCAGAACGGAGTTTTCCGCAGCGGGGAACGTTTCCGTTACGGTGCTTTCCGGTACGGCGGGCGTTTCCGGTTCCGCAGAAGTTTCCGGCTGAGCGGGTGTCTCTGGCTGAGCAGGTGTTTCTGGTTCTACAGGAGTTTCCGGCTCAACGGGTGTCTCAGGCTCTGCAGGAGTTTCTGGTTCTGCGGGTGTCTCCGGTTCTGCAGGAGTTTCCGGTTCGACGGGTGTCTCCGGTTCTGCAGGAGTTTCCGGCTGAGCGGGTGTCTCCGGCTCCACAGGAGCTTCCGGTTCCGCTGGTGTTTCCGGGATCGCCATTTCCTGACAGGTTACCGAGGAACTCACGGAAGAACTGGAGGAATGGATCGTAACGGTTTCTCCGTCGCTGTAGGTCTTGCCGTCAATGGTAAATGAGGTATCTGCAAGATCCAGTTCGTATCCCGGCTCTGTGATCATGGAAATACTCAGGGTGCCGGTCAGTTCCTCCACGGGGACTTCCAGATCATAAAGGGTGTATTCGGAACTTCCGGGAGAAGCCAAAAGAGAAATGGTCATTGGCTCTCCGGTTGTGGAATCCACACAGTTGAGTGTGACGTCCTGATGTGCCAGATGGTCGGTGTTTAACTGCAGGGTAAGGGACTGCGCCTGATGGTGTACGATATTCAGCGAGATACTTCCGCCGTCCGTGTTCTCCCCGGAGGGAGTTTCTTCCGCATAAACTGCGCGCGGTCCGGCGGTCATTGCGGATACCGCAAACAAAAATAAAATGGAAAAGAAAAATCTGCTGCCGCGTTTCATAAAACTTCCCTCCTTTAAAATATAAAATATTCTGAAAAATAAAATATATAATAAATATTATTTGCATATTATATTATAACATCTGAATTTACTAAAATCTATAGAAAAGGGGAATCTTAAAAGAAAGTTCAAAGTATTGTTATATTTTTGGAGTGTGTCTGGAAATTCTTCTCCACAAGAGATGTGGTATTTTTCGATGGGTTATAAAATATAACACGGGTGTCTTCCGGTTGTTTTCTGCAGGATGTATTCGGAATCTGCAGAAAATGACCGAGGGCACCCGTTTCTGTGTCTGTACTGTTTTCATTTATAAGAATAGAAAAATTTCTTCAGATTCATCAGAGATTTCACAAGAACCTGAATCTGGTCCTCGTCCAGTTCATCCAGAACAGCCTCCACCATTTTTTTGTGGAAATCTTCATGGTGGAAATAAGCGCTGCGTCCTTTTTCTGTCAGGGAGATCAGGACAACCCTGCGGTCCTCCTGGCTTCTGGCGCGGGAGACGTATCCTTTTTTGACAAGGTTGTTGATGGCAATCGTGAGCGTGCCTACCGTGACAGACATGGATTTTGCCACAGCCGTCATGTTTCTGGGCTCATCAATCCCGATCGCGGCGATGATGTGCATATCATTATTGGTTATATCCTGAAATTCTTTTGTAATGATTGCTTTTTCTTCGATATCCATAATTTCGTTGAAAAGATTTACCAGAAGATCAGAAATGGTATTGTAGCTGTCCACGTCAGACACCTCTCTTTCTGATGCGAAATCGTTTATGGTTTTAGTATACACGATTCCCGGGAATTCTACAATCCTGAAAACAGATATTTCCGGACGACGGGGAACGGCGCAGGTCCGATTTTCAGAAGCTGTTTATGAAAATCTTTCAGGGAAAAATCTTCCTGCTGTATCTGCTGCATCTCCTGTTTCAGATCCTCGAAATTCAGATAGCCCAGATAGTATTTCAGGTAATTGGCTGGTGTTTCCACGATATACTGGAAAATTTCATCTGCCAGCGCTGTATCGGTGACGCCGAAGGCGGAGAGAAAATGCTCCGTCTGAGCCTGGTTCCAGCCGTGGTAATGGATGCCGATGTCCATCAGGGAATACAGACACAGGTTGATGGAACGATTCAGCCACATCAGCCGGGCGGCGTCCGCCTGTTCGGGATTATTGCGGACCGCATAGCTGTACGCATAAGATTCCACATAGGTTGCCCAGCCTTCTATGTAACCTCCGGTCGTGTAGAGATGGCGGATATAGGGCGCGTCGGTGAGGGAAAAGCAGACCGTCTGGTAGAGATGGCCTGGAAAGCCTTCATGTGCCAGGGTGGTATACAGTTCCAGAGAAGACATGTCGGCGCTGTTGTTGATGTAAATGGAGTTGGGAGCGTTGGTATCCGCAGGAGGCGTCAGATAAAACGCGGGGCTGAGAAATTCTTCCATAGCTTCATCCACGGTTTTAATTTCCCAGGTCACATCGTCCAGCGCTGGAAAATCCTCTGTGATCGCGGTTTCCAGATCTTCCAGCATAGTTTCCGGTGAGGAAAAATTCAGTTCCGGTGAAGACAGGGACAGAAGAAGCGCCGGATCCCTGGCGGCAATCTCACTGACCTCTTTGGAATCCTGGTTCAGCTGCCGGTACAGGCGCTGTTCGATCTCCTCCGGGGAAGCGTCGGTTCCCACCTGGCTGCGGAGCAGGTAACGGTAGTAATCGGTTCCGTTTTCAAATCCTGCAAGGCCCGCCGGATTGGTTCCGGTGCCTCTGAGAGCGGCAAGACCGTCGGACAGCTGCTGGTAGGCAGGGAGGACACAGGTCTGCATCAGATTTTTGTGGGCTTCCAGACACGCGGTCCGCTCTTCCTGGCTCAGATCCTCAAAATCCGCCAGTTTTTCTTCAAAGACAGTCTGGAGATAGTGCGGTTCGGAGTCGTTGATAAAAGAGGCACACTGCTCGATGATTCCGTCCACACAGGCGTTATTCATGAAGACACCCTGTCTGGCTTTTTCCTGTTCAAATGCCAGGATTTCCTGGAAATACCGGGGCAGATCGTTGAGAAGCTTCAGATAGTCGGTGATATCCTGGGGAGTGCGGAAGGTATATTCCGCCAGAAGGATGGGGAGCTGCGCCTGTGTGCCAAGAGAGGGACCGAGGACTTCCTGGAGCATACAGCAGGAGTCCAGCAGCTTCTGATCCTCCAGGTTCCGGCGGAGGATATCCAGGGTGATGCGGTTCTGGGTATTCAGGGCATTCTCATTGAATTCATTGAGGGCAGCTTCTTCCTCCTGTCTTGCGGTCTGCTGTTTCTGTGGATCAGGCACCGCGACCGTGCCGAAAGAAACCTCGTAGTCATCGATGCCCGCCAGGGAAGGATCCGACAGCGTGTAATGGAGATTGATGGCGGAAGAACAGGCTTCCCGGCGGAAACGTTCGTTGATATACTTTTCGAATCTGAGATTTTCAAAGATATTTCCGGCAGGGGTCAGCCAGAGGAGAAGGAACGTGAAAAAAGGTATGAAAAGGAGCAGGAGCAGAAAGAGGAGACGTTTTTTTGATGGTTTATTGGGCATAATCCCGTGATAACCCTTTTCTTTTTCTTCTATTTTATGAAACCACAGCAGGGACTATGAGGTGCGGGACGAAAAAATCCCTGAGCGTGTGGCATCCATGTGCGACGGGCGGCTGCAAAGAGGCGGAAAATCTAAGCGTTCCGAAGTCCCTCCGGACGGGCACCGGAGCGATTCGTCAGGAATTTTTGATAAATTCCCGACTCAGCGCTCCTCAGGCTTAGAGCGTGTTTGAAAATTCATTCCTGCAATCTGCACGCCCCACTTTGCGGGAAATTCGCCCCAAAATCAGTCAGCGTAGCCCGCTACGCCTCCTGATTTCGGAACAAATTTCCCACAAACTGTGACGCACATCTCGCAGAAAGCAATTTTCAAACATGCTCTAGTGCGTGAAGCCCTGCGCCTGACCCGTCCTCCGGGGCTTCGGAGCGCTAAGATTTTCTCACCTCTTTGCAGATGCCCGCCGCACACGGATGCCACACGCTCAGGGATTTTTTCTTCTTGTGGTATGGAGGGAAAAGCCTGTAAAAAAGATGTTGTGTATGGTATAATAGCGGAAGCTGGATGTCTGCGCACGGTATGGCAAAGTGTGTGTCCATAAGGGAGGAGAGGCAATGAGAGGATTTAAAACTGGCCTTATGATTCTGATGGCGGCGGGTGTTCTGTGGATGCTTCCGGGATGCCGGGATCAGAAGCAGGAGATTCCTATTTCGACTGTCAGCCAGAGTACAGAGGATGATGACCCTGAAGATACGATGCAGGAGCAGCTGCCGGGAGAGGGTATCCCTGTCTATGAGGTGGAAATTCCGGATGAACTGTATGATTTTGAGTACGCAGTCTGGGGAGTCTCTTATCAGCTTCCTATGACATACGAGAGCTTTACCGCAAACGGATGGAGCTACGACGGCGATGAACAGGAAATGGTCAGCGCCCAGTCTTATCTGGCAGGAGAGATTTTTACGGCGGAAGACTGTGCAGTGACGGTGGACATCATGAATCCGGAGGCGTCGGAACTTCCGGTCAGCCAGTGTTATGTGGCGGGCTTTCATGTGGATGCCGGGGAGGACAGCGGCAAAGGGGTCTATGTAAACCTTCCGGGAAATATTGTATTTCAGAAGTCTGTGGCGGAGGAAGTGATTCAGGCATATGGCGCTCCCAAGGACCGGTATGAGCAGGAAGAGTATCTGTTCCTCACGTATGAATTTGGTCTGAACCGGAGTGTCCAGTTTGGGTTTGACAACGAGACGGGACTTCTGATGCGGCTGGATCTCCAGAATCTGCAGAATCCCAACGGTGAGGAAGAGCTGGAACATGCCTTGAGTGAGGAAACGCCGGAGGTAAAAGCCTATCAGGCGCCGGAGGCGCCGGGAACGGCATTGGATCAGTTCGTCGTTTCTTATGACGGAACGCTTTATCAGCTTCCGGTTCCCACAGCGGAACTGCTGAAACATGGATGGGAGATCAACGACAAAGAATCCGACGAGGCGGTAAAAGGCCTTCAGTATGGTTACGTGACATTGGAAAAGAATGGAGAGCGGCTCTTCGGAAATGTAAGGAATGATTCGGAGGAAGCGGTAACCGTGGAAAACTGTTTTATCACCGCGCTGTATGGGGATATGGATACGACCAGGGTTCCTATTGCGGTGGCAGGCGGTATTACGCTCGGTACGCCGGAGGAAACATTTCTTGCCGCGGTTTCGGAGGACTATGAGAAGACCGAGGACACCGAAAACGGAACGGAGATCTATACCTTCTATGCCGATGAGACAAAAGAAAACTACACGGAGATCACCGTGGATCGGGCTCTTCACCTGGTAAGGGGCATCAAGGTTGTAAAGCAGTAGCAGGGTGACAGAGATGAAAAGAATAAGAGAGTGCAGAAACAGAAGCGCAGAAAAGCAAATGTGTAAAAGGATGCAGAAACTGAAACACAGGAAAGTAAAAGAGTAGAAAAGCAGAAAGTCAAATACCCCGCAGCAAGCTACGGGGCATCAAACTTGCAGCGCAGCAAAGCTGCGGGGTATTTGACCCTCGCGGCAGTCGCCAAATGGACATGCAAGCATGTC
>ERZ1036420.403-NODE-403-length-31300-cov-5.695183_pt1 | contig 31300 bp, 29 predicted proteins | sample MGYA00514220_ERZ1036420 | MGnify/ENA primary metagenome ERZ1036420 (study PRJEB33795, sample SAMN09464938) | human gut metagenome | host: Homo sapiens | place: USA: Stanford, California | collected 2016-10 | study: EMG produced TPA metagenomics assembly of the...
ATTTATACTGAGGTAATATTTAAAATTTGTGTCCAGTTTTTGTTGACTAGTGCAATATCATTTTCTATATATTCTTTTCAACTTTATTTCTTTCATTCGGGGTTTTTGCATTCATCCAATTTTTAGACATAAATGTACTCTACAAATAAAAAATGGCGAAATGTCTATCACAACACTTCGCCAAAATTCTGATTCGCTTGGGTTGGGCATGAGCAATTACAGCTGAACCATAAGCATTTCTTTATGTATCTGTTTCCTCTGCAATTTCTTGTATAGCGTTTACGATGGATTCAATCTTTGAGATATAATCTTCAACAAAGTCTTTGGTAATATCTGTTTGTTCAGCAGAGGCGTGACTTCTATCATTTTGATGAGCTATTTCATTTCTTCGCTGAAATAACATTGCTATAGTTTCTTTTCCGGTCCTTATCGAGTCTTGCTCATTTCCTCTAGGAAAAGCTTTTTCCATAACTTTGTTAAACGGTATGCCAATGAGATTTAACTGGTCTCTCATACTTTCACACGATAAAAATACATCCCTGCTAAATCGCTTGTTCAAATATTCAAAAAACCAGTCATTTGATTCCAAAGCAGCTATGGCACTCTCTACTTTTTCCATAGGAATCTGAAAAAACTTATACTTCTCTGTTTTTGGCCATGTCCCTGAAAACATTCTGACTAAACAGTATTTACTTATTTCGTGAATGTAAAAGTCAAGCAATCCCTCCGCCAAAACCACTTGTGATCGCCAAACCATTTTACAAGCACTCTCATTTCCATCAGCGTTTAACTCATCTGCGACAGTAAACTGTGCCTTAACCTCACCTATACTTTCTGTAAAATGTTGTTTAATCTCAGACAGAGAAAACTGGATAGGTGTTAACACAGGATGGGCATCGCGTGTGTTTTCCACACGTGGAGCGAGTGAAATCTCTCTAGATGTCATATCATCACCCCACTTACATATCAGAAGAGATTACATTGGCAAAATTAAGATTTAGCATTGGAATTGCTCCATATTTTCCTGCAATGTAACCTTTCCCAAAGTTCTCGTCTTTGCGAACATTTCTAATCTCTGTAAGCGAAAACAAATCTGTAGAACGGTCTGCAGGTTTGTTTTCTGTAAACCAAATCTGATCTCGTCTAAACAAATCCAAATTTAATAATCCTGTTTCATGAGTTGTAAAAATCAGCTGTGCAGGTTTACTTCCGCGTGTATTGACAAACTGCTTTACCAATCCAAAAAGAAGCGATTCATGTAAGTTAGATTCAAGTTCATCGCAAACCAACACTTTTCCATTAGCTATAATATCGATAAAAGGACACAATATTCCAAAAAGTTTTTTTATTCCTGTGGATTCCTCTGAAATCAAATCCGTTTCAAATCCTTCATACTGAACCTTAGCAGAGATTGCATCTATTTTCTCCTGTAAAAGAATCTTCTTAAATTCATCCGATAAAAAGGGAGGTAAATGCGAAACATCTAAATCCTCTTTCTTAATATCAACATAGATATCTTTAATTCCCGTGCCAAGTGCGTTCAAAAACTTTAGAACAGTTGCCTTTACTTTTTCGCTAGCGTTAATTTGATGCAGTGAGTAATTCATCCAATTTTCCTGGTTACCCGAACTGTAAATCACTAACTCGTCATTAAAAAAACGATATGCGGCAGTTACTTCATCAACAGAACTGAAATTTGCAGCACAGGACAACATTAAGCGATTAGGCTTGAGGACATCTTTACAGCTATTAAAACGATTGCGAAAATTACGACCCGCTGAATACTCTTCACCATCACGCTCAAAAATCTTTGTTTGACGACCATTGGGAAAATAATAAAGATATTCCTCTGCCACGAGCATATTTTTTAATGAAAACCCGAATGCATATCGAATTCCATCAACTACAAATTGAATCTTATAATTACTTTTTCGTTCGTAGCCTTCCAGTTTATGAGGTACTTGTAGAATTCCTTGTCCAGGTTGATGGTTAATACTATTTGAAACAAGATTTTTTACAAATGATATCGCATCGATAAAGTTGCTTTTTCCAGAGCCGTTTGCGCCATAGATAACAGATGATTTCAGAACCTCAACATCTGCTACTTTTTCTATGTTTTCTGCATGAGTTTTGTCTGACCCTGCTATTGCGGAAAAAAGAATTTCATCTCTAATTGATCTATGATTAGAACAACTGAACTCTAATAACATTACATACCCCTCCTTCCTAAAAAAAGTATATCATATAAGCAACCGTTTATCAATTGAATTTGTATTTTTTCCGCAAATACTTAAATTAAACGTTCAGTATTGCTCGTGTAGTGTACTTTCTTTATCATTCATATTTCCCTCTTACAGAAAGAAATATACTCTCTATATTTTATTCTCCCCATCTTTTTATTTTGCCAATATTTTATCTTTTTTCAATTTTTTTAACCAGATACGCAAGAAAATGATGCTTCTTGTGCAAATCAACACTTTCAAACGCCGTTGCCCTCCTCTCCTCCCCTGTGCTAAAATAGACATACCGGAGGTATACCAATGAAAAAATCTCAAAAAGCCAAACCATCCCATTCCCCTGCCAGACACCGCTTCGCCGCTGCCCTGATCCTCTTTCTGCTCAGCGCCGCGCTGCTTCTGGTCTCCACGCTGGTCCCAGCCGCCGCGGAATGGTATTCCAGCCAGATCTACCAGCCAGCCGCCTCTGCCATCTCAGGGCTGACCGGACGCGTGCCATTTTCCCTGGCGGAAATCGGGCTCTATCTGCTGATTCTCGGATTTCTGCTTTCTGCGGCGTACACCATCCGCCGGATCATCAAAAAAGGAAACGCCGGTCAGCGGCTGCTCTCCTGGCTGTCCGGAATCCTTCTGGCGGCTTCCCTGCTTGCCTTCTTCTTCATGCTCGGCGGCGGGATCAATTACCACAGGGTCTCCTTTGCGGAAACGGCCGGGATTTCCGCTGAACCATGTACGGCGGAGGACCTCTCCCGGATCTGCTCCTGGCTGACCGAAGAGGTCAATGTCAGAAGCGCCCAGGTCTCCAGAGATGAAAACGGCGTCATGATCCTGTCCCGCCCGGAAGGTCCGGACGCAGCCGCCGCCATGGAATCCCTCGGAGAAACCTTTCCGGATCTGTCCGGCAGCTATCCGATGCCGAAAAAAGTCCTGTGTTCCCAGATCCTTTCACGCCTTGGCCTGACAGGGATCTTTTCCGCTTTCACCATCGAGGCTAACTACAACCGTGATATGACCGCCTACAACATCCCTTTCACCGTCTGCCATGAACTTTCCCACCTGAGGGGATTTATGCAGGAAGAAGAGGCGAATTTCATCGCATTCCTGGCATGCATCCAGTCCGAACAGACAGCCTTTCAGTACAGCGGTTATCTGTCCGCGTGGATCTACTGCATGAACGCACTGTACGATACGGATTACGACACCTGGAGCGCCATAAGAAGCCAGCTGGCGCCTTCCGTCGAAGCAGATCTGACCGCCAACCGGGAGTTCTGGGCGTCCTACGATGGGATACTGGAAGAAATCTCCACCCAGGTCAACGACACCTACCTGAAGATCAACGGGCAGGACAGCGGGGTGCAGAGTTACGACATGATGGTAGAACTGACAGTTGCTTATTTCAAGGATAAAATTTGATCTGTTTCTTTTTGATCCAGTCAGACAGAATAAAAATTTACCCGAAACGGATGACAGGGAGCGGTTGAACGTAAGATACAACCGCTCCCTGCATATCAGGACTTTAGCAAAACTACTTGATATAGCTCAAATTTACACGTTACGCATTCACGTGGCATATACTCGTTTGATACACCTAAGAATTACGACGTTCTTCCTCCTCTTTCGGACGGATAAAATTTTTTTCAAACAAGTCTGGTGTATATGTATGTGTTTCATTGAACAAATACTTTTCAAATTTCTCTATCCCAAACAATTTTTCTTCCTGCTTGGCCAACTGCGTAATGTACTCATAAGTTGCATCCCGGTTTACGGATGGCTGAATCCTTTCTGTTTTTTCTCCATTATACACCAAAATATAATTTACATGATTTCTGATAAAATCAAAACTTGGAAAAATACCCCATTCCAGCAACATAATCAAGCTGTCATACAACTTTCTATAGATTTCATGCGTTTTGATCGTTCCATTTTTAAATTCAACAAAAAACCATTTGCCATCAACATCTTTATATAATGCATCATTAGATTTTGGAACACTGCTCCAGCCTCTTCCTCGGGCAAACTCATTTGGTATTTTATCAAAATTTACAACCTCGATACCACTTTCGCACATTGGAATGTTTTTTGTAGTATCCATAGAAGCACGTTTCAAGGTACAGATATGTGGTTTTAGTTTTTCAGGAAGGCTTTCCATTACTTCTTCTGTCATTTACACATTGCCCCTTATTGGTTGTTCAACTCGTATCTTAACGTATTCAACATTTGAATTGGCGAAGCCATTTTTTGATAAATCAAATCTATTTTTCTGGTGACGTCATCCATTTTTACTGTATTTCCGACATTGGATGATAAATAGTAATGAACCTTGCTGTCAATTTCATATTTGCATGAAAACAAATTAATTGCATCAACAAAATACGGGCTGTGGGTAGTCACTACTACCGAAAGATCGAAATGTTTCTGCAGCAATACAATCAGCTCCGCATAAGCAATCTGCCATTGCGGATGCAGATGAATTTCAGGCTCATCCAAGATAACAACATCTTTCTCTCTTATACATCCTTTTTCAATCAACATCTTTAATATCACAAAGGATTTCATTCCGGTGGAAAGATTGTAAAATGAAATTGGTTCATTAAATTGATGACCCTTTAAATAAAAATCATCTCCGTTTCGACCGGTTATAATTTCTCCGTCTACAACATTTTCCAGTGTTCGAAAGATATCGTTTAACTTTTCTTTTGCACGCACGGTCTCAATCACGCCGTCCATGCCATATTCTTTACGATCATTTGTCAGCATGTTTTTCAGCAGCTGATTCATGGGATTCAAATCATTGTATTTTGACAATTCATCGATAAGAAACGGATTGTCGATATAAATAGCCTGATGAGAAATACCAATTTCATCTGTAAATTCCGCACACTGATTTTCACGAAAAAGAACCTGATTTCTTTTTCCGCGGATTTCCAAACTCAATACCGTATCCTCATCACAACCCTGCGTGAGAGAATTAATCTGTCCATGAAAAACATCATCAAAATATCGGGAAATAGTTTCTCGGGCAATAACTTCTTCCGGAATGAATAAAATCTCTATTGTATTCAATGAAAGTTCATCAATCAGATCTTTCCAATCTTCAGGTTCTTCTGGACGATGTACATTCTCCAAACCTTCAATTGCACGCTCTATACTATCACGAATATATTCTTCAGAAAAAGACATTCTCTTCAACTTATGTCGTAAATTCAAAGTTATTCTACGTGCCGTATTCCTGGCATTAACAAATACTTTCGATTTAGAAAATCCTGCATCAGTCAAGTGTTTTTGTAAAATAATTCTGTTTGTATTTTCGATCTCATTAAAACGTTCGTTCCAAATTCTTTCTTCAATATCAGAGCATGCATTAAACAACGTAAACAAGATTTTTCCGATTGTACTTTTGCCCGTATTATTCTCACCAGCTATTACAGTGATACCATCAATAATAATATTGGCCTCGTTGATTTTTGCAAAATTTTTTATATTTAATTTCATACAGTATCCCTTTCCATTTCACGCACTGACAAAAATCAATTCTTCCAGCCCATACAGAAAATACGCAGGTATTTCTGCAGCGTCATAACTGATAACAGTTCAGCTGACTGAGCTATTACTGCGACTATTTTTATTCTATCCCATTTTATTAACAATTACAATCGAAAGATCAAACTCTACTCCGCTTCCTCCATTTTCCCCTTCCGCCTCTTCTCATACCGCCTCTCAAACATCGAAGCCAGGATCTGCAGTACCACCGCCGCCGCGATCACGCCCCCGGCGATGACCTTGCCTTCCGGCCCGGTGAGTATCTGGGCAATCTCTCCGATCTCCGGATAAGATTTCACAACCTTTCCGATAAAATTCTCATAGGACGCCGGATTCATATCCTCGGTCTGGTTGGCGTCTCCCTTGGTGATAAATTCACCCATCAGCACCCGGTTCTCCACGACACGGTGGGTGATAATGCTGGCGGAATCCTTCGCCCCGTAAAAGGCGATCACATCGTCCGCTTTTACATCCTCCGGCTCCATCTCCTGGATATACACCAGACTTCCGGTGGGGATCGCGGGCTCCATACTTCCGCTGATGACCGTATAAATATGATACCCGAACAGCCTCGGCACCGTCAGCGGCAGGCACACCAGCACCAGCGCCACAAGCATCACGGTTCCAAGAATATTGCAGAACAATGCCGCGGAACTTCTCCGTTTCCCTTCCTTATTTTTCTTTCTGTCTGGCTTCCCCGTCATCTGACTTTTATCTCCTTATCCACCCTGTATTCTCTGTCAATCCTGTACAGCTGCTATTCCGATCCGACACACTGCCCGGTTCTCATTTGCGCCAGTCAAAGACCCCACAGCAAGCTACGGGGCATCGAGCTTGCTGCGCAGCAGAGCTGCGGGGTATTTGACCCTCGCGGCAGTCGCCAAATGGACATGCAAGCATGTCCGCTTGGCTCGTTGCCCGCGGGAATAGATTCACTCCACTGCCGCAAGCGATGTGCCGTATATCAAAAAATGCCGGGAACCAAAGCGTGTGGAACGTATCCGTCCATTCTCACGCTTCCGCCCCCGGCGTCCTGTTATTTATTGTATCATTTCATACGTTTTCTTACAAGTACAATGATCACACCAAGCGCTGCCACTGCCAGCACACCGATTGCAACTCCTGCAACCATCGGAAGACCTTTTTTCACTTCTTCCTCATCAATGTTGATATTGCTCTGCGGAACTTCTTCCTCATCCAGATCGGTCAGATCCTGATTGTCCTGCGGAACTTCCTCATCCTGAATATCGGTAGTTCCCTCATCCGCTGCCGCGTCGGTTTCACCCGCTGCGGTTCCATCCGTACCTGCGGTACCGGTTTCATCGGTTCCGGCTGCCCCGGTGCCTTCGCCGGCAGCTCCGGTACCTTCACCGGCGGTTCCAGCCGCTCCTGTGCCCTCGCCAGCGGCTCCGGCTGTGCCTGTTCCGGTACCTGCCGTTCCCGTTCCTGCGGTTCCTGTTCCGGTTCCCGCTGCGGTGCCCTCGTCTGTGGTTCCCGGAACGGTCTCCGTTACGGTCGTTGTATTTGTGATCGTGTCACCCGGCTCTGTGATCACCTCGGTTGGTACCGGTGTGTACACGAAAGTAAACACGTTTTCCGCCTCGTTTTCGGACAATGTTCTGGTCAGCGCCAGTGTCTGCGGATTATAGTCCTCGATGTACAGGTATGCAACCACCGGCTTGTCGCCTACATTTCCATAATACGTACGGCTCGGCGCCAGCTCATTGCCCTGGGCATCCTGATAATTTACCGTATAACCTGTCTGGTTTCCACGGATTCCGTACGCCAGCACATACTCTGCGTCACCGTCCACACGGAACGCGGAAGTCTGTACCGTATCGTTGTCGCGTCCGCTCTGCCGGATCCCGCGGAGATAATACTTGCTGTCATCCGACATCTGCACAGCGCCCGCCTGAACGTCGAAAGACACGATATCTCCCTGTTTCAGCCCGCTGACTGTGATCTCATCTCCGTTTTCTTCCACCGCATACTGAGAACCGCTGGAATGATTGTCTACGGAAAGTCCTTCGGTTCCGTTGAAAGTCCCCTGGTTTCCGCTGTAAAAAGTAACCTGATAGGTGTATTCCTCCGCCAGTGTCTTTACCGGAAAAAGTCCCAGAACCAGGCAGAGCGTCATCAGAGATGTGAAAACCACTCTCCAGCCTTTTACGATCTTTTTCATGATCTCAAGTCTCCTTTCCGGTCATCGCGGCGTTTCTTCATGGATACCACCGCCAGAATCAACAGGACAATCCCGCTCGCCAGAGCCGCGGCGCAAAGTCCAAGCATCTGTGTCGGATCTCCGGTCTTCGGAGCTGTGGTGACAACCTTTTTGACCACCCGGTTGATCACGTTGTCTTCACCTTTTTCCACCACCGTGTTGGCTTCCACTTCCTCCACGGCGAAATTCATCTGCAGCCGTGCCAGCGTGTCCTGATAATCATTTCCCTGTGTCTCGCCGTCCAGCTGAACCCTCAGATGAACGCTGCCCGTTTCCCGACTGTCCAGACGTCCCAGGTAGAAGTAATCCTCCAGAGAACCGGTCGCCTGATGGAGACCTTCTCCTCCTGCGCTGGATTCTCCTCCTACGGTCTCACTGCTGAACAGTACCGTCTCCTCTCCGTCCGGATCCACATAAGTCAGTTCATAGGCATATGCACCGCCCTCCGCCACGCTCTGGGTATCTTCCAGAGACTGCAGCACCTCGTTGGTCATATACCAGTCGGTCTCACTGCCGCTGGAGTTGCCGACACCCACCTGAAGCTCGATGGTGTCGCCCGGCTGGATCCGGTAAATCTCCTCGGTCATTTCGGAAGACTGGAAATTGCTCTCCATGCCCTCCCCGTTAAATGTTACATTCCAGGATTTTTCACCCTGAAAATCCTCTGCAAATACTGTTGTACTCATGCCCACGGTCATGGCTGCGGCCATGACAAGGCACATGATTTTCCTTTTCATACTCCGCACCCTCCTATCGTAAGCTTATGGTACCGTCGTCCGCCACGTCTACATCCACGCCCCAGGCACTCTTGATCGCGTCCTGTGCATTGTGGGTCTGCACCGCGTTGACTTCCGCTTCCAGTTCAAAGGTATAACCGTCATAAGCATAAGTAAATGTAATTGTTTTGTATCCGTTTTCGTCGGTGGCAACTTCTTCCGTCACCTTATCCGCAACCGACGGATCGATCCGCACCGTATCGGACAGCGCCGGAGTCGTCTCTCCCGCCGGAAGGATATTCGTGTAATACAGGATCGTCCGCTCCGCCGTGGAAGCATCCTCATCGATGATCCAGCCGTTATCGGTCAGCAGGTTCAGGTCGATCAGCTCCGGAGAAAGGTTCGGATCTGTGCTGCCTTCGCTGTCCGTCCAGCTCTTGTTGAGGATCACCCTCACATAACTGTCAATGGAGCCGCTGTTGGAAACCGCAAGGGCTTCGTCATATTCCTTGCCCGGAACGATTGTCTCCTCCTGCAGATCCGCCAGAAGCGCTCCGCTGGTCTCATTCCATTCGCCGTTGGAATCGTAATCCCTGCGGCTGACGGTCTCGCCGTTTTCCAGAAGGCTGACGCCGATATTGGAAACCGTAACCTCCGCCCCATAATTTTCACTGTAATACGTAAGCGCCGCCCGGGTACTTCCCACGGTACTTCCGATCAGCAGAACCGCGGAAGCCGAAAGGAGAACGGCTGTCGTTACACGGAAGGGAAATTTTTTCTTCTTCATCACTCTTCACCCTCCTCTGCATATACTGTCTGATCAGAATCCGCGATCCGGTTCCAGTCCGCATACGGATTGCCTTCTTCATCGTAAAGCACCGGCGTACATTCCTGTACGACAATGACATTAAAGCTCTCTTCGCTGTCCATCGGATCGATGCCGACCCGCAGCTCCTGCGACGCGCCGCCTGCCGGAACGATATCACTGTAATAGTAATAATCATCCGCGCCCGGCGTCCATCTGCCCTCGTCATCGGCGTAAGTCAGGCCGTCCTGATACTTATCGCCTGCAAATACCTTCACACGGACGAAACAGTCCATATCACCGGTATTCTGAACCGTGATATGTTTCGTCCAGTTGCTGACCTCTTCCTCCGGAACCGTCACCGTATTTCCAAGGCTCATGGTTGCTCCGCCGGAAGCTGTGGCATAGGTGGTGAAGTACGCCATCGCTGTTCCCACGCTCAGACCGGCGGTAAGCGTAAGGGCTGCTGCTGCCAGGCAAAGATTTTTCTTTTTCATATTTTTCATCATTCCTGTCTTCCTCCCTTACTCCTGTGGTGTGGAACTGTCTGTCTGCTGCTGCCAGTCCCAGACTCCGTCGGTGTATTCAAAATGGTTTACGACACTTGCGCTGCCGTTCATACCGCCGTTGTACTCGTTGGTAAAGGAAACGGCTGCCGGAACTTCTTCCGTTCCGTCCGCCACGATCACGGCTGTCTGTATTCCTCCGGAAACCGCGTCATAATTGGAACCTCCGTAGATCTCGGTCACCGTCACAACGGTTCCCGCCGGAATATCGGTGAGTTCCACGCTCTTCGTTCCGGTACTGTCAAAATTCAGAGATACCACATCGCTGAGCACCTGCTCATGATCCAGGATACCCTCCACCTGGAAGACAAAGGCTGCATTTCCAAGGGTGGCATTGTAGGACGTCAGGGTCTTCTGGATCGTCAGGGATCCAAGCCGCGATGTCTGCTCCGGTTTCAGTCCGGTGGTTACATCGTAAACCCAGGTATCGTCTCCTGTGGAATAATAGTAATTGTTCGGCAGAGAGATCAGATACGGAGTAAAGTCATAAGTATATGCCGCGGTCTGTACGGTTTCCGCCTCCACCAGATACATACCGGTGGAAAGATCTCCCACAGAACCGCCCGGCTGGCCTTCCTCGTCCGGAGTGATCTCCAGGACCGCGGTCGGCTCCGCGCCAAGTTCATTCTTCAGGGAAACTGCCTCCTGGGAGAGCGCCTCCCACTGCTCCGCCGTGGTGCTGTCGCTAACAGAGCCAAGATCCAGCTCCTCATATCCGGCGAGGGAAGTATATTCCCCGGTGACCTCCACATCCGCCACCTTATACAGATTGACCGGGATCGCGATCTCATTGAGCTCCTGATACTGTCCGTCCAGTTCAAAGGACAGTGAGCAGCTTCGATCCGGCTCCACTCCGGGCGCTCCGTATACACTGGAAATTCCCGCCGCTGAAACCACCAGCAGACATGCCAGCGCCGCCGCGCCTCTCTTTTTTATTTTTCCTGTCATTTTCACTTCTTACCCTCCTTTGAAATCTGGTAACTCGCAACCGCTCAGCCAACTGAACCGTTACGGTAACTTCACAGTTACGAACTCTGATCCGTCCGGTCTCCGCCGCCCTTTTTCCGGCTCCTTCCGAACAGGAACTTCATGATCAGTATCACAAGCAATGTGACTGACAATCCCAAAATCAGATATAACATGTAATAATTCTGTACCGCCCGCAGCATCGTATCCACCGGGGTACTCTCCACTTCTTCCTCGCCGGTGTACGGCACTCGCGTTCCGCGGACCAGAAGCCTGTGGGAATTGACACCGTAGGGCGTACAGGTGAACAATGTCACATGATCCTCGCCCGGCACTACCTGCAGCGCCTCTTCCAGTGTCTCCATATCGTCCTTGTCTACCATATCCAGGATCTGATCCACCTGGTAGGCAAGGGTTTCATCCAGTACATGAATGTAAAACATATCGCCCTTGTTGAGCTGGTCGATATCGGTAAAAAGTCTTGCGCTCGGCAGCCCTCGATGCGCCGCCAGGACGCTGTGGGTGTTGTCCCCACCGATGGGAAGACCGGTTCCGTCCAGATGGCCTGCGCCCGTCTGGAGCACCTCGTCGGAAGTTCCATGGTAAATGGAGATCCGGACGTTGATCTTCGGGATCGAGAGATAACCCATCACTCCGTCCCCGCCGATGTTCAATACTTTCCAGTATTCCGTATTCTCCAGGTCTTCCTGGTCGGAGGCGAAGACATCGCCGTATATATTATTCTGTGTCAATGTGCTGTTAAACTGCCGTGCGGCCTCCCATTCCTGCGTGAAATCCTCCGGCGTCATCTCTTCCACCGCCGATTCATAGCTGCTGATCAGCCTGCTCTGGCGGTAGGTGTTCCACTGGTCAGAGATCGTCGGGTACGCCAGGATGCCAAAACCCACAAGGAATAAAAGTCCGAACAGGATGCCTGAAATCTTTCTCTTCATGTCTGCTCCTTTATGTCCCGATGTCGTGGTTGTGTGTTTCCTGATCCTTGATCTGAGAAGCTTTCCTGCGCTTTCTGTCCATCAGATACAGAAAAGCGACAAATCCTGCGGTCACTGCCAGTCCTACGAGTACCCAAAGGAGATAATTCGTATGGAGGCTGACGCCCGCCAGCGGAATCTGGTTTTCGTCCTCGATGACTTCCGGTTCGTAGGGAACCCGGTGTCCTCGCACCAGAAGGCGGTGGCTGTTGACTCCGTAAGGGGTACAGGTGAGCAGTGTCACCAGATCCTGCCCCTCCTGAACCGCAAGGCTCTCTGTCTCATCCGGCTCGACCACGAGGATCTGGTCGACCTCGTAGCAGAGGACGTCGTCCAGTATGTAGAGAAGGAAGTGATCTCCTTCTTCGAGTTTGTCAAGATCCGTAAACAGGGACGCGCTTGGCAGTCCCCGGTGTGCGGAAATTACCGCGTGGGTGTTTTCACCGCCAACCGGAAGAGAACTTCCCTCCAGATGGCCTGCTGCCTGTTCCAGGACTTCCTCGTCGGTGGTGTGGTAGATCGGGATCTTGATGTTGATCTTCGGCACCTCCACGTATCCCATCATGCCGTCCCCGAGAAGGTTCAGGCAGGACATATATGCCTGATGGTCTTCCGAATCCTCATCGGAAGCCGCCGCTACCGCGAAGGAATCGGGAAGGATGCTGGGGAGAAGCGCCTCGTTGAAGGCGTTGGCTTTTTCCCACTCAGCGGTGTAGTCGATCTCACCGGAGGTCTCCTGTTCCGACACTGCTTCGTCGTAGCTGGAAATCAGTCTGGACTGCCTGTAATTGTTCCATTCGTTGGCAACCAGCGGATACAGCAGCAAGGACAAACCGGTTAAAAAAAACAGGGCTATGATTATGGTTGTAAGAATTCTTTTTTTCATCCGGTCTCTCCTTGTTGTTGTATTTTTTAAAACGGGGCGGGCGAACCGCCCCGTTTTTTTGGGTATCAATTAATGCTGTTTTGTGTGTTGTTTTTTTATTTCTGAGTCATTTTCATTATTTCTCAGCTTTTCTGCGAGTTGCGAAGAACAGACCAGCTGCAACAATCATGATCAGGCATCCGCCGATTGTGAAGATTGTGGTACCGATGCCACCGGTGGATGGGAGGGATGCAAGTCTTGTATCTGTCATAGAGGTTTCCGCCGGATCTAATACCGCTTCAGCAGTAGTATGCTCTTTAGTAATAGTTACTTTTGCATCATTCGCATTAATGCTATAATCCAAAGGAGCTTCTACCTCTTCAAAATAATAGTCTCCCAAATCAAGGCCTTCTACTTGAATAGTTCCCTGATTCTTTGTAGTCAACCTTGTCGCCTCATCTTTATTCTCTGTCCAGCCCTGTAATCTTCCATCTGTACCTACAATTGCATAATATGTTGTCGCATTTTCTATTTTATAAACTACAAATTTTGCATCATTAAGTGGCTGATTTTCTTCATTGAGTTTCGTAAGTTTAATCGCACCTGTATAAAGTTCATCTGTAGCAGTTGTATACTTATGCTTACCGTCATCAGGACGTACTACGTTTCCAACCTTAGTTCCAGTAACAGTTACATCATACGTAATGGTAACTTTTTTTCCAGCATGCACTAAATATCCAGATAAATCAATTGTCATCCAATTTTTTGCATTATCAATTTTAACAACGCCCGCTACATCTGCTAAATCATAATTAAAACCATCAATTCTAACGACTACACTATTCTCCAGATATGTTGCATTGGTAAGTTTATCCGTTACAGTGAATGCTGTTACTTCTGAAGGAATATATGTCTCAATTGTGTAAGTTGCTGTTCCACCAATTTCGACTACATCATCTCCGTCATCTTTATCAGAACCTTCTTTGGTAACCGGAATTGTTGTATATTTAGCTACTACAGTACTGTTTTCTCCCGTGATTGCATTATACTCATAACCATCTGTTACAGGTGTTGCCTTATCGTACTCAACGCTAACAATCATCGGAGAATTATAAACAATTGTTGGATCTCCTGCATCTGCTATGTTTGTAATAAAGACTGCATAATATCCTGCTTCTACCTCTGCGGTAAAAGTATTATTGTTAATAATACCAGGAATTCCAGTTCCTAAATTTTGTTCATTAGCCAATGCTGCTTTCTGATCATCAACTTTCGCATCCAGAAAAGCTTTCGCTGTTGCAAATTCGTTAATCGTTACACCATCTACAATTTTATAACCCGACTCTGCTTCTACATCTGGCTCAAGAATTTTATAATAGGTCACATTATTCGTTCCTGTCGATGCCAATCCACTAACAGTGATTGTCCCTTTCTGGTTTGCTGCAAATGCCGTAACACTCATTCCAAGTGTCATAACCACTGCCATTAACATGGCTAAAAGTTTTTTTACTTTACTCATACTTTCTCTCCTTTTCTTTTTCGGGTTCCCCCATTTTTTCAACACACAAATTTCCATTGCTGCGTTTGCCCTTCCGCGGCACAGGAGCCGCTGAAAAGTGAATTCATATTCTAGCTGCCCTGCACCTCCTTGCGTTTCATTTTATATAGGATCAGCGTACCTGCCATTAGCAGCAGGGTTCCGCCCATCGTATATCCAAAGATTCCGGAGCTGCCGGCGGATGGAAGGTCGTAAAGTGGAGTATTATTATAATAAACTGTAATAATCCCTTTATCATCTGTTTTAATTTCTATCGATTTATTCTGTTGATCATGGATTTCATTTATAGCAGTTGGAATTCCATTTGTTACAGTAATCTCCCATTCATGCCCCAATGAATAGCCTGTAGGCGCTTTTATCTCCGTCAGTATATAATAGCCGTCATCAAAAATCCCTGTAAATTTCTGGCCATCCGAACCCGTCCATTCAATAATACCTGTTGTCTCCTGTGATTCGCCCGTATAGGTTTTATCATTATCATTGTTTGTATCCGATGCGTCTTCGCCTTTCCAGGTCAAATTAAACATTGCACCACCAAGAAATTTACTTTCGGAACTGGTACTTCGCTTTACAATCTGCCACTTCTGAACATTAATGATCACTGTATTAAACTGACTTGTATTCTCAGTATCCTGACTTAAATCTTCGTAATCAACTACAAACTGTTTTCCATTAATCTTAATAGAATCTCCTTCGTCAATGCCTACATATCCTGTCTCAATTTCACCATTCTTAATGATAAATTCTGCACCTTCATCTTCCTGTACCGGACGCAATTCCTTAACAGAATACTTTGTATAATCATTTTCTGTTAAAGATGTAAAGCTATCAGAAAATTTATTCTCAGAATCCAGCAACAGATATTTATTCTGAACAGGCAATCCATCATAATACAAACCTACATAAACCTTGTTGCCTTTTGTATCAACATCATCCGAATCAATCCACTTCTTTTCAACTTTAATGGAGTAATCATAAGAATTGACAACTTTGATGGAAACATCTTTTCCCATAATGGTTTCGCCATCTGCACCGGATAATCCTTCCTCTTTGGTATAAGTATCTTCGGCAATTATTATTTCAGGTGATGACGAATATCTTGGCGGAATATCTACTTCCTGCACTTTAAAGCTAGTTCCTGACAAAAGGCCGGTAATAGCAACGGTATAACCTACTGGAACTCCAGAAACCACTCCGTTTTGTGCTACTCCACATGTCAAATCTTTAGCATCCGAATCCGGATATGCAGTTAGTACACCCTCTACATAATGATAATACTGCTTAACTCCGTTTACCTCTTTGGTCAAATAATACGCACCTTCATACGGTACCAGTTGCCCCTCTCGACTTTCCAACTGTATAGAAAATGAAAACGTATCATTTTCATTTGGAGTTTGCCCTTCTTTCATTTCTTTTGTTATCTGCAATTCCTGGCTATTATCTTCATCACATTTATTAGTAAATGCAACGATATTACGTTGATATACAGCTTTCTTCGAGGTCTCTACCACTGATATTCCGTCCTCATCTGTGTAAATAGTATCTTTGTTCTCACCGTCCTCATTTCCTTCTGTTACTTTTACCTCATTGATTTTAACTTCGTCATACCTTGAACTTTCAATTCCAACTTCTTTCACATAATATTTTTGAGTTGTTTTTAAACCTTCAAAAATAACAGATTGACCTGGTTTCAAGTAAAACTGCTTCCCATCCTCCGACCATTGCAACTCACCGATCGTGGCAGTACTATTATTTTGTTTCAATTTTGTCGTTAAATCTATATTCTCATCGTGAATATTATCCCTGGTTACTGGAATGAAATCCTCTGTGTACTGTGGATTGTCCTCTGTCCAGTCCTCTGCTCTTTCTTCAATATACAATTCAAACTTAAAGTTCTCATTAGCATATTGTTCTTTGTCTGTATTATCAAGATTTTTAGCAACAGTAACTGCACCCTCCGGAACAACCTGAAGGTTAAATTTCATATGCAAGTTGGAAGCTCCTTTTCCACGTTCCAGGTAAAACATTTTGATTTTATGAGGCGAATAATCTTTTAACGTTGTATAATCTCCGTCTTCATTTTTAACAAAATAATCTTCGACTTTACTATCATCCCACTCAACAATTTCAGTCGAATCCGGCATTCTGTCCGCTGCCTTAAAAAGATCGTATAACGTTGTTCTCCTTTCTATGGTTTCTCCGTCTGTTATACTATCATAGACAACAACTTCACCCGTTGCAAAATCAATATAGCCCGAATGCGCGTCATGTACACCACCGATATCCAGAATTAATACATTATCAATATAAATCCATAAATCGTCATCGCCGTTAAATTCAAAACGCATATTTTCTTTATTCGCTTTTTGAACCATTCCATCCTTGGGCTGTATAAAATTGGCTTCCATATACATACCAAACTGATAGTTCGTTCCAGAAGTCAAATAAAGATTTTCTTTATACCTTTCATTATCTTCAGTTAACTTTTTACCATATTCATTATATAAATTCTGATTGATGGACACACTATCAGAAGAAATCTGATTATATGGCATAAAATTACCTCTTTGATAAAAGTAATAATTGCTATTGCTTGGTGTACCTATTTGATCATATACTGTAAATCCTCCAGTAGCTTGATTCAAATATGCATAATTTTCAAAACTGCTGTATTCATAATAACCTGTTGAACCATATATATCCTGGCGAAACAAATGATTCACTTGCAACCCGCCAGAAAACAAGGTTGCCAAACTCTGACCTGCAGTTCCACTTTCATCAGTCTTATATCCCGTACCATCATAATATGTACCATTTCCCGTTGTTATCGGATATCCATCCGCTCCCAGAACTGACTGCAACAATCCTTGCTTTATACTTCCCGGATTATACAAACCACTCAGATCTATCTTATGGTCCTCATCTACCCATATGCGATAATTACCACCTTCTTGATTCGTATCGCCCTCCATATCAATCATACGCATGATGATACCATCACTTGTACTGTCTACCGTAGCAACTTCTGTTAACTCTTCCCCTTTTACTACATATACAAAATAAATGTCTATATAATTCGTTTCATCTTTCGATAATTCACCACCTACTTTATAATAATTCCCATTATATCCATAAAAATAATACTTCTTTTCATCACCAGAATTTTCGTCGTTAACGCTTATTTTCTCTGTCCTATTTGTTTGTGAAAATTCAGCTTTTTCCCCACTTGTAATATATCCTGTAGTATAAACATACGATTTCCCATTATACGCTACTTCTCCCGCGTAATCGCTGAGAACATAGTCCCCGCCGTCATATTCATTATCAAATTTTTCCTGCCAGTCATCAGGAAGTTTTGGGCCATCGTAAGTTCCTTCAGAAAATTCTTGAAACTTTTCTTCATCTAAATAGCCATAGTGTGAAGTTAATTGAATCTTATATTTACCTTCGTCCGTTCCATCCAGTGTCCAAATTACAGTAAATGTTGGAAAACTGTCCGTCCGAACTTCAACTTTCTCGACCTTATTTTCCTCCGTCGTCGCCAGCACATCAACTTTCTCATCCTGTGCCATATCAACGACTTCTTTCACTTCACCTTTCTCATCCTCTTCCAGGTGAAGCACGGTCACTTCTGCATTGACGGCGTCTTCTTCGGAAATCGTCTCCGGGATTGCTGCTTCCTTGTAGTCAATGGAGACTTTGACTTCACCGCCCGGCTCCGTCTCGTTTCCGTCCTCATCCACGAAAGTGATATCGTAAGCCAGGAATCCGGCGATGTCGTACGCATCTTTCTCTGCCTTTTCCTGAAGCTTCTGTTCTACCTCTTTGTACTGGTCTTCGGTGTTCTTGTCTTCCGCAGTGATCGGAACCACTTTCAGTTCTGCGTTGGCGGGAATGATTCCTTCCTCCGCTGCGCTGACAGTTACGGTTACCTGATCATCGTCGTAAGCCAGAACCTGTACCGGTTCGTATACCACATAGCATCCATAGATCGTGGAAGTTCTTCCTTCCATCTGGATCTTATCGGAAATTCCGTCTTCCTTCAATGTAATCTCCGACAGATCGTAATCGTCGATGTTCTCCATGCTCTGTCCGGAATTCTGAAGGTTTTCGATCATCTCGCTCTTCTGCGTGATCTCCACCAGCTGATCCTTATCTCCATCCACCTGCGGATCTTCCGGATCCAGCCAGAAGACGTTGGCTCTCTTCACATCCTTCACGGAGAGTTCGTTTCCTTCAAAGGTGATCGTGATCGGTTTCTGTGGTTCTGTCACCGTTCCGTTTACCTTGAACTGGATATCATAAAATATGTAATCCCCAAGCATATGGTTTTCCGGAAGAAGTTCTTCCATCATTTCTTTCACATGCTCTGCAGACGCTGTGTCCGGAGTCTGAACTTCCATCGTGATCTCCGATGCATCTGCCGCAAACGTTCCTTCCGGAATCTGTGCCTTTACGGTGGAAGTAACGTTTCCGTCGGAATCCTTGAATTCCTGTTTCAGTTCCACTGCCTCATTGGATTTCACCGGTGCCTCGGTCGGCGTCGGTGTCGCTGTCGGCTGTGCAGTATCGGAAGTTCCGTTCTCCGGTCCCTGAGTCGGTGTCGGGGTTGCTTCCGGGGTATCCGTCGGTTCCGGAGTTGTTGTCGTTTCCGGCGCATCCGTCGGCTCCGGAGTCGTTGTTATTTCCGGAGTATCGGTCGGCTCCGGAGTCGTTGTCGTTTCCGGAGTATCCGTCGGTGTCGGAGTCGCTTCCGGGGTCGGTGTGCCTGTCGGCTCCGGAGTCGTCGTTACTTCCGGAGTATCGGTTGGCGTCGGAGTCGCTTCCACAGAAGTCGGAGCAGCCGGTTCGTCCGTTGGTGCCGGGGTCGATTCCGATACAGCCAGTGTTTGCGGGGTCGTCTCCGTAACCTGAGTATCCGTCTCTGTCTGTGATGTCGTTCCTTCCGTGCTCGCCGCTTCCACCGCCGGTGTGCCGCTTTCGCTTGACGCAAAGATAAAGCTGCTGTTGCTCAACACAATCACCATGCAAAGCACGATCGCCAACATTCTCCTTTTCATTTTACTTTTCATGGCTTCCTCCTTCTGCTTCGTCCAAAGCACTTTCTATCAGTTTAATCAATTCCAGAGCACTTCGGAATTGCTGCTTCTCATTTTTATCCACCCAGGAAATGGTTCCCTGCCAGGTGGCGTTCTGCCGGTCGTAAATATTCAGCAGGAACGTTCCACGTCTTCTTCTAATGGAATCCTTCACAACCCTTCGTGCCTCCTTCATTTGTATCTTCATGATAAGTATAGTTTATAAAATCGGGCGTTACAAAAAGCATTACAACTATTAACATAATTTGGGTTTTTAAATATTTTTTTCATTTCTGTAATGGTTGAGGTTCCTGTGGAGGGTGAGAGTTGTCCGAAAACAGTTTTCAGGCAGCAAAAAAGCCGGACAACAGGTTCCGGCAGCTTTCGCTTTCGGAACCCGGTGTCCGGCGTAGATTTCCTATATTTCTGATCATGAATTTTCAAACACGCTCTGGCGCGTTTGAAGATTGCTTTAATATAATATGGAAGAATTTCTTCATGAACGGAACATACGTCCCGAGAAATACCACTCCGCTTATGCCATATGCGATTTTCTTTTTTTCCTTCGGCACGCACATGCCGACCATTACACCGATGGCAAACAGGCAGAATTTCAACAGCGCAAGGGTCTCTCAGCTGCTACAGCAGTATTCATCCGCAGCGTCAAATAATTTCATTCGCTTTTTCTCCTTAAAACTTTTTTCGATAGTTTGCTTTCTGTGAAGCTTTTACAGATGCTTCGATCTCTACAATCGCTTTACAGACGTTTCACTCTCCATCAGTAACCGGCAGATTCCCTGATCATCTTCCTCCGGATGTGCGGATATCATCCGGCTGATCTTCTCTACTGTTTGAATATCTTCCTCTAACAGGTCTGCAATCTGCTCTTTTTGGTATCCGCGGAGTTGTTTCTTTCGAATCAGTGAAACTAATTTCCGTAATTCGCCTTCCAATTGACCTTCCAATCGTCCTTCACGCATTCCCTCCAGCCGACCTTCACGGCGGCCTCTTTCTTCTCCAATTTCCTGATTTTCCTGGTCACGCATCAACAATGTCATATACTCATGCCTCCATTTCCGATTACGTTTTGCTTCCTTTACTGCTCTTTCAAGCTTCTGTACATATTCATCTTCTGATTTTTTTCCGCCTAAATAATCCAGAAAAGCTCTTAATTCTGAACTCACATCATTAAGATTGCCCTTCGCATTGAGAAAGATCTTAATTGCTCCATCCCGAAGCTTTATCCCTGGATCTTCCCGGCAAATGTTCTCAAACGTATAGATATGTCGGTTTTTTCCAAAAACATCTTCCAGGCAGATGAAGATGACATAACTCTGGTTCAGTTTTTTATACGGTTGACCACTATCAATCAGCTGCAGATCCATCATTCCCTGATAATAGCGGCTTCTCTTCGGCAATTCCCTCGTATTCACCTTCTGCATCTCGATATCATATACCGTATTCTTTCCGTCTTTTACATAAACGTCCAGACGCACACTCCGTGCGTCGACATCTTCCTTAATCGGTTTCTGCAGCTCCGGATACTCGATATGATCGATCTCTATCCCCGGCAGAATCCGTTCCAACAGCTCCTTACATAATTCGGGATCACTCATTACCTTTCCAAAGATAAAATCGTTGGAAAGTCCTATTTCTTCCCAGTCTGTTGTATACTTCATTCTCTTCTCCTGTTATTTTAATTATACACAAACTCCGACGTAAAGACAATGTACTGGTGCCGGACTTTGCCATTCATTGGTAACTGTTTTGATTCGTTAACGATCACTTTAATAGAAAAATTTCTTTGAGGATTATTGGCTTGAATAAAGCCCTGGATTTTCCGGTTTTCCGGATTTTATAGATTTTTGATTTTGTAGAACTTATACCAAAGATGGCATTCCGCTTTGGTTCAGTGCAAAGCGGAATGCAGTAATTTTAATTTTTAACCGATTTATTGAAAACCATCCTCCATCAACAATCGACAAATTTCCCGATTATCTTCCTCTGGATGTGCAGATATCATCCGACAGATATTTTCTACCGTTTGAATATCCTCTTCTAACAAATCCGCAATCTGCTCTTTCGAATATCCTCGGAGCAACTTCTTTCGGACCTGAGAAACCAAAGTGTACAGCATGCCTTCTCGAATGCCTTCCCGGCGACCTCTTTCTTCTCCAATCTCTTGATTTTCCTGATCACGCATCAACAATGTCATGTACTCATGCCTCCATTTTCGATTACGTTTTGCTTTTTCAGTTTTTGGTGCACGAAGTTTCAAACGTCAGTTTTTTCACTCTCCATCAATAGCTGGCAGATCCCCTGGTCATCCTCTTCTGGATGCGCGGATATCATCCGGATAATTTTCTCTACTGTTTGAATGTCTTCCTCTAACAAGTCCGCAATCTGCTCTTTTTGATATCCGCGGAGTTGTTTCTTTCGAATCTGAGAAACTAATTTCCGTAATTCGCCTTCCAATTGACCTTCACGACGACCCTCCAACCTTCCTTCACGACGGCCTCTTTCTTCTCCAATCTCCTGATTTTCCTGATCGCGCATCAACAATGTCATATACTCATGCCTCCATTTCCGATTACGTTTTGCTTCCCTTACTGCTTTTTCAAGCTTCTGTACATATTCATCTTCTGATTTTTTTCCGTCCAAATAATCCAGAAAAGCTCTTAATTCTGAACTTACATCATTAAGATTGCTCTTCGCATTGAGAAAGATCTTAATTGCTCCATCCCGAAGCTTTATCTCTGGATCTTCCCGACAAATGTTCTCAAATTGTTATCTCGCATTTTATCTACATTCAGATCATGTTATATTCAGTGGAATTAAAAGCGGCATGACATAAATTATTCTGATAGATTTTCCATCAGATTGCTTTATGCCATGCCTTTTGTGTTATCATAATGATCGTTGCATTAAAATAGCAGGCCTGCACCCTGGAAACATCTTCATTGTGGAGGCCGATGGTTCCCTTACACCGATCCGCCTTCTCAATAAGCATGACAACGCCTTTGTAAAACGTGACAAGGTGCGTCTGACGGGAGGTGAGGACTGATGGAGCTCACTACGCGTTATGGCCTTGAATTCAACCCATTTTTAAAGAATTCTAAAGAGATCCTTTTTGAAGGTTCTGAATATACGGAAGCGAAGTTCCGGCTGGATTACCTTGCAAGGACCAAAGGCTTCGGCCTTCTTACCGGCGCTCCTGGCCGGGGAAAGACAACCTTGGTACGTTCCTGGTCTGCCGGGCTGAATCCTTCTTTGTATAAGGTGATCTATACCAGCCTCTCCACGGTTACAGTGAATGACTTCTACCGGAATCTTGCCGTGTCTCTTGGTGCGCAGGCTTCCTACCGCAAAACAGAAAACTTTCATATCATCCAGGAGGAGATCAACCGTCTTGCGCTGGATAAAAGGAAAACTCCTGTGATCATCATTGATGAAGCGAACTATATCAAAAACGCCGTCCTGAATGATCTGAAGATCCTGTTCAACTTTGAGATGGATTCCCGGGACCGGGCAGTGATCCTTCTGGTTGGACTGCCTCAGTTGAACAATACGCTCCAGCTTTCCATTCATGAACCGCTCCGCCAGCGTATCATTATGAACTACAACATTGACGGGTACTCAAAGGAAGAAGGGCGCGCTTATATTGAATGGAAACTGAAAAAAGCCGGCTGTACAGATCCCGTTTTTGATGACGCAGCCATTGAAGCGATCCTGAACGCTTCCGATGGGACAGCCCGTGTGATCAGCAAGCTCTGCAATGCTTCACTTGTGATTGGCCACAGCCAGTCTGCAGACCGCATTACATCCGACATAGTCATGCAGGCGATCAACGACAGCACTCTTGGCTGAAAAGGCATCCGCAATTAATTTGCGGATGTTTTTCTCTTAGAAAAACAATTCGCAGAAACAGCTGCTTTTAAAGTGACTGATATCCCTATGGGAGTCGAAATGAGCATAAAACAATCTGCTTGATAAAGCATCATTTAATTTGCGGGACAACATCATGCCTCCATTTCCGATTACATTTTGCTTTTTTCAGCTTTTGGTATACGAAGTTTCAAACGTCAGTTTTTTCACTCTCCATCAATAACTGGCAGATTCCCTGATCGTCTTCCTCCGGATGCGCGGATATCATCCGGATAATTTTCTCTACTGTTTGAATGTCTTCCTCTAACAAGTCCGCAATCTGCTCTTTTTGATATCCGCGGAGTTGTTTCTTTCGAATCTGAGAAACTAATTTCCGTAATTCGCCTTCCAATTGACCTTCACGACGACCTTCCAATCGTCCTTCACGCATTCCCTCCAGCCTACCTTCACGGCGTCCCCTTTCTTCTCCAATTTCCTGATTTTCTTGATCACGCATCAACAATGTCATGTACTCATGCCTCCATTTCCGATTACGTTTTGCTTTTTTCAGCTTTTGGTGCACGAAGTTTCAAGCGTCAGTTTTTTTCACTCTCTATCAATAACTGGCAGATTCCCTGATCATCTTCCTTCGGATGCGCAGATATCATCCGGCTGATCTTCTCTACTGTTTGAATATCTTCCTCTAACAGGTCTGCAATCTGCTCTTTGGGGTATCCGCGGAGTTGTTTCTTTCGAATCAGTGAAACTAATTTCCGTACTTCGCCTTCCAATTGACCTTCACGACGCCCCTCCAACCGACCTTCTAATCGACCTTCACGCATTCCCTCCAATCGGCCTTCACGGCGGCCTCTTTCTTCTCCAATTTCCTGATTTTCTTGATCACGCATCAACAATGTCATATACTCATGCCTCCATTTCCGATTACGTTTTGTTTCTTTTCAGCTTTTGGTACACGAAATTTCAAACATCAGTTTTTTCACTCTCCATCAATAACTGGCAGATTCCCTGATCGTCTTCCTCCGGATGCGCAGAGACAGTCCGGCAGATTTTCTCCACCGTTTGAATGTCTTCTTCCAACAAATCCGCTATTTGCTCTTCCTGGCAGCCACGAAGCATTTTCTTTCGAATCAATGAAACTAATTTCAGCAATTCGCCTTCTAATCGTCCTTCACGTCGGCCCTCCAGTCGTCCCTTCTGCATTCCATCCTCAACCAACATTTCTCCTAATAACGTCATACCCATCTTCTCCTTTACCTGTTCCAACGCTTTTGCATCCAGCAATTTAACTGCGAGTGCATACAATATGGTTTCCATTTTTTGCCGGGTCTCTTTGTCGATTCCTGCCTCCTCACTGCGTAAAAGTTCCAGCCCACGGCAAATTCTCTCAGCAACAGGAACTTTTCCTGACATCAGCGGCGTCAGCAAAAGCGGAAACAGACGTTTCCGTCCCAGCGTTTTCCCTTTTTCTTTTCTTTTTTCCAGCAGCCTGAGAATCCTGTCTCCGTCTCTTTCCTTTAAGCAGATTACCTGGATCCGATAGACGCTGTCACCGTTCTGTAATTCTGTTTTCGGTTTTTTTACATTCGCAGAGCAGATAACAATCGTACTGACTTCCACATCGCAGACCATTCCAATATATGCTTCATACTCCCGGAATCGTCTCAGATCTCTGACCGCGATACTGTCGCTTTCGAATTCCAGATGCTTATAACTGCCGTTTTTCATCTCAAAGTTGAAATCCTCTTCCAGCCGTCTTGCCTCCAGATGGATATGTTCTGTCGGCGCAACCCTCCTGATTTTCTCTTTGATCCCGAGATACGGCAGTAAATCTTCTCCGAAAAACTGTGCGGCAGTCTTCATTACCTTGTCTTCCAGCTGCTGTTCCTGTCTTCTGTTTTTCTCCAACCATTCCTCCTGTTCCGGCTGGCGGTTCTTTTTTCTCTCTTCTCTTTACCGCAATTATAAATCTTTTTTTACGACCGAACAACAGCATCGCCTGATTTTTCTTTTATTTTTTGTTGTTTTGGGATTATCGGTTCGATGGAACCTTTTGGAACTATTTTCAGATTTGATTCTTGAAATGAATGATAAAAAAATACTTCAGAATGATTTCTTTCATTTTGTCTTATTATACGAAAGTATCCTGCGGAAAAAGAAAAAACGAAAAATTTCCCGCGCTGTTCCCGGTCTTATCCTATTTTAACATGTGTTATCATACCTGTAAACGAAAAATTCTTACTAAATTCCCCGCGCATCCAAGCAAAGACGTCAGAAGCCTTTTCATAGCTTCTGACACTTTGCTGCAGAAAATTTATTTTTGCCGCCCAAAATTTCAACTCAGTTACAGCCATCATCCCTGGCTTACATTCAGCTTTTCTTCCAGAAACGCCAGATCTATCTTCTCCTTTACACGTTCAAACGCATCCTGATCCAGCAGTTTTTTCGCAAGTACATAAATGGTTGACTCCATACGCAATCGGGTTTCTTCTTTTATTTCTACTTCTTCACTGTGAATCAGATCAAGAACCCGGCAGAATCTTTGTTCTTTGGATGTTTCTCCTGCCATTAACGGCGTCATCACAAGGGATGTCAATCTCTTTTCTCCGATTTTTTTCCCTTTCTTCTTTCGCTTTTCCAGTTCTCTGAGAATTTGATCTCCATCCTGTTCTCCCATGGAAATCGTGCGTATCTGATAAATACTGTTCCCGTCTCTCAACTCTGTCTTTATTGACTTCACATCAGCCGAACAAATCACCATTGTTTGAACCGGAGCGCCATAAAACTCTTCAAGAGACTCTTCGAACTCACGATACTTTCTGAGATCCTCTTCTGTAATCGAATGATCGGCAAACTCAAGATGCATATAGGTTCCATCCTTCATTTCATAATTGAAATACTTTTCCATTGATTGCTCTCCCTTCACTTTGTTACACAATCCAGACTCCCGTTCTGGCCGACGGTTGTGTTTCTCTTTCCCATAATTATAAATCCTTTTTTACGACCAAACAACAGCATCATCTGTTTTTTCTTTTATTTTAGGGTTATCGGCTCGATGGAACCTTATAGAAATGTCTTCAGATTTGATTCTTGAAAATTTAAGATACATGTAAACAAAAAAAGTTCAGCATCCGTAACAGTTCAGTAAACTGAACTGTTACCAGCAGCCTGTCCCCGTCACCGACGGCATTCCAGAACTGCTGAACGATGCCAAACTGCATAAAAAATCATTCCCGCGATCTTCGCACCCAACTTCTTGATTCCCTCTATTTCCGATCCTCATTCAACGCATTATCCACCAGAATGATCAGTTCCAGCGCGCTGCGGAATTCCACTTCTTTCTCCGCCTCTTTCCAGACCAATCGTCCCTGCCAGGTGGCGTTCTGCCGGTACTGAACATAGGTGTAAAAAGTCGCGCACTTTCCCTGATGGTTCAGTACTTCCTCCTTAGTCGAAAGGATCTGCCACGTTTTTTCCCTGCCTTCTTTTTCTGTTTCGGAAAAATTCCGCAGCATCACCGCCGCCTCCGGGAAGCGGATACCGTCATAAAACTCTTCCATATACCGCAGCAGCTGCACCACATTCTCAAATTTCCACGGTTCCCGCTGATAGTAATGGTAGATTCTGCCTCCGATCTCACCCTGGACGCTCCGGTCTACACATATATTGATCAGATTCGGAATCGCTGCTTTGGATTCCATCCGAACATCGTTCATTTTTTCCTCTTTCCTGACGCACTTGCTGCGTCATCAAGGTAGATTTGGAAGTTTACTTCCAAACTTCCACGCTCCCGTCCCTCATCAGTTCCAGTGGAATTCATTCCTGTGAAAATGCAGTCTCGAATTATCATTTTCCACATCTGCCACAGAGGAAACGTAGTATTCCAGGTTCTGCTTCCATGATTTATGTTTGCTTGAAAATTTATCCAGGATCCTCCGGAAAATAAGATCGCAGTTTTCCTGATTGGTTCCCACCAGCAGGATCAGAAACTGGGACGGGCTGTATTTGGTAAAGGAATCGCCCCGCCGCAGGCTTCCTTTGATAGCGAGATGCAGGTTCTCGGACAGTACTTCCAGCTTTTCTCTGCTCTCCAGTGGCCGTCCCTTTCCGTCGGTCAGTGAGCATACCATCAGAAAGACTGACTGCCCGTTTCTCTCGATGATCCTCCGAATCAGTCGGTAGCCGTCCCGGAAACTTGGCAGCGTGCAGTAAAAAGCGCCGTTCTCATACTCCGCTTCCTTCAGGCCTTCCTTAATCTCCCCGGCCGCCTGATATTTTCTGCTCATCTTGGCGCTCATCTCTTTAAACTGATCCATCATTTTTTCGGAAGGGCTGATCCCAAGTTCCTCAAAAAACATCCTGGAAGTTTCCTCATAAAACTGATACGCCTCTTTATAATGATTCATGCACATCAGCGCATCGATCTTCAGCGACTGCCATTCGTCAAACGGATAAATTTCTGACGCTGTCGAGGTCAGTTCAACGATCTGCTCATACTCCCTCTTCCGCTTCAGATATTCACAAACCTGGATCAGCGCCTCTCCGTACATTTCTTTATACCGTACGCTGTTGACGATCACCCAGTCCTCCCCCGACAATGCCGGAAGAAATTCCCCGCGATAAAGACGGCAGGCACGGGAAAGGAAGTCCATCTTCTTCCGTTCCTCTGTTTCCTTCTCCGCCTTCTGCAGCAGATCCAAAAAGTCCGCCACATCGATACGGACCTTCATCGGGCTGTCCCATCGGTAGATTCCATTTTCAATCTTAATGTAATCGTATTCCGGCAGCCCCGCTTCTACCAGCATCTTTTTCAATCTATGTACAGTAACCCGAAGATTATTGGCGACATTTGAAAGTTCCTCTCTGCCAAACAGATCTTCCAGCAGCTCGGTGCGTGGAATCCCCGCCTGTTCCCCGCTTCCGCAGAAGCTTTCGTGCAGCAGGATCTGCAGCAGTTTTACCGCCTTGGTAGCCGTATTGCGTTTAAAAGAAACCGTCTGTTCTCCATGCGTCATGGAAAACCGCCCCAACATAGATACCTTTAATTCAGGCAACTCCTTTTCCATATCCTTCTCTCCCTGTTTGTACCAAAAAAGAACCTGCTCTTCCCTGCGTTCCTCGTTTTCCGCTGTGCCTTTCCCCTTACTGTCTTCAGGTCTTTTCTGGTAATTGAAAAACCATTATATTTACTTCATTTTAGACATTAAGAAAATATTTGTCAATAACATCCGTCCGCGTTTTTCCCCATCATACAGAAATCTTTAATGGTTTTTTCCAGATTTTGCACAGCAAAATACCGGCAATGCAGATGACTCTCTCCATTGCCGGTATCTCAGTTTGTTTTTTAATGATTATTCAGCTTTTTCTTTGGCTTCCTCTGCTTCTTTCTTCACAGCCTCTGCCATGCCTTTCATGTACGCCAGGTTATTCTCCAGTTTCACTTTCGTCTCTTCCTCGTTGGAGAAATCCTCGATGGAAACCGTTCCGTCGTATCCGAATTTGTTCATAACGGAAAACAGACGTTTCAGATCCGCCATACCTTTTTTCAGCGGGCACCACTGACGTTTCCATTTTGCCGCGCCCAGATTGTCCTCTCCGTCCGGAACGAGCACGCCGTTTTTAATATGGATATGCGCAATATAATCGCCCAGCAGCTCGAAGCTCTTCTGGTATTCCTCAAATCCTTCATTTACCATATTGCCCGGATCGAAGATCAGTCCGAAATATTCCGGATCAAATCCTTCCAGCGCGCGGTATGCTGCGCTCGGGCTGGCGATCATGGTATCCATATGGATTTCAAGAACAACTTTTACATTGTATTTGCGTGCATACGGATCCAGTTTCTTCAGATCCTCACGCATACGGTCGAACAGTACCGGATACGGCGCCTCTGCCTTTGCCGGATCATACGGAACCAGTCCTGCGCGGACCTGTCCGCATCCGATAGCGTTCGCTGCTTCCATCACATTCACCAGCTTCTCGGTATCGCCTACTGCCAGATAAGTCGTAAGTCCGAAAATCTCAATTCCCGCTGCATCACAGAGTTCTTTCGCCTTCAGCGCTTCCTCCTTGATGTTTTCCAGAGACAGGGTACTTTTGTTATTTCCCCAGTATCTCTGCTCGTACGGAATCTTCGGATCATCCTCGGACGGAGCCGGGATTTCCTCCTTGAAACAGGTATCCCAGCGCTCATACGGTTTCTTGATCTCCGCTACACGCCATTCCACGCCCGTATAACCCAGTTCTTTTAAGAGTTCTACGGATTTCTCCGGACTGTATTCCGGCATACTTACTGAAAATACTCCAAACTTCAAAACATCCACTCTCCTTTTTGTTTAATTTGCTGAAACTTATGATTTTATTCTACTCTATTTGTACAAAAAATACAAGCAAAAGAAATTTGTTTCTTATTTTGATGGAGAGGAACGAAAACATAAGTCTTTTTTCATCCGCTTTTCTATATTTAGATTCGTTCTTTCTATATCTTGTGGCGTTGAATTGTGTGTAATTTTCTGACTTTTGTAGTCATTTTTTGTCGCTTATTGACTATAAAAATGTCAATAGATTTCCCCATTTATTTTTCCAAAATCTTCATTTCTCCATTGTGAACAAAACGCGTGTTCTGATTTTTCTTATGTAAATCTGTGAAAAACGAGCGTTTTTCGGTGGACAATGTGGATAACTCCGTGTATAACTTTACTTTTCAATGATTTCCATGAGTTTCCACTGTGGATAACTTGTTCATAATATGTGGGAAAATTGTGGGCAATTTTCGACGGCATCTGACACTCCAATTTTTTCCAGCATTCTTTGTGCATTTTGAATAAGTTACTGTTCCGCCCAGGCCTGCGCACATGCTGCGCAGACCGTAAAAACATGATTCAGGAGTACCCCTGTCAGGAATAGAGCAGATGGTTCTGAACGGACGTCACGCAGTTCGCGCCGTCGGATGCTGCCGTAAGAATCTGGCGGAGCTGTTTTGTCCTTACATCTCCCGCCGCATAAACACCTTCCACGCTTGTGACTCCATCTTCCTGTGCCTTGATGTATCCCTGCGCATCCATCTCCAGTTTTCCACTCACCAGTTCAGAATTCGGCGTGATGCCGACCGCGATAAAGATTCCGTTTACCGCGAGATCTTTCTTCTCTCCCGTCTTTCGGTTGGTGACGGACACTGCCTCGACCTGGTTTTCCCCTTTGATTTCGTCCACTACCGTATCCCATACCATTTCCACATTTTCCAGCGCCAGCAGACGTTCCTGCAGGATCTTTGCCGCGCGCAGTTCATCTCTTCTGTGGATCACATAGACTTTCTCACAGGCTCTCGCCAGAAAGATCGCGTCTTCCACCGCCACATCACCGCCTCCGACCACTGCAACCGTCTTTCCCCGGAAAAACGCGCCGTCACAGGTCGCACAGTAGGAAACGCCCATACCGGCGAGTTCCTTCTCTCCCGGAACATCGAGCATCCTGTGCTTTGCGCCTGTTGCAACGATGACAGTCTTCGTATGATACTCACCTTTTTTCGCCACAACGACCTTGTCCTCTCCGTCCAGTTTCAGCTCCAGCACTTTGTCCCGGACAAACTCGGCGCCCATTTTCTCTGCATGGTCTCTCAGTGTGGTTCCCAGATCCATGCCGCTGATTCCGGGAAGTCCCGGATAATTGTCTACCTCATAAGTCGTCACGACCTGTCCGCCGCTGACAAAATTTTCTTCAATAATAATCGTATCCAGCTTTGCTCTCTGAGCATAAATTGCTGCGGCAAGCCCCGCCGGACCGGAACCGATAATAATCAGATCATACTGTTTTTCCATATTTTTCTTACCCCTTTCTTTTATTCCCGCGGGCAACGAGCCAAGCGGACATGCTTG
>ERZ1036420.416-NODE-416-length-29601-cov-4.874568_pt1 | contig 29601 bp, 31 predicted proteins | sample MGYA00514220_ERZ1036420 | MGnify/ENA primary metagenome ERZ1036420 (study PRJEB33795, sample SAMN09464938) | human gut metagenome | host: Homo sapiens | place: USA: Stanford, California | collected 2016-10 | study: EMG produced TPA metagenomics assembly of the...
CGCCGTCCCTGTCCTCGTCGCCCACGGAAAGGCGGGAGTAAAGGGCTGTAATTTTACTATAATCAGTCATGTGCATAACCTCCTGTGCGTCCATATAGGCTTCCTTTACACTTAAAATTATGCACTCCAACGTGCAGAGCCGTATTCAATGCCTTTGCGGTATTTCTTCGCGTTCTTGCCCTTGATGTAGACGGCAAGCCGGACGATTACCGCGCCCGCAAGCCCGATCAACAGGTCGGCGGGGTGAACACTCGGAAAGGCATTTGAAAAAGCGGCGGAAAAACCGTCCCCGATAGACAGGAGCTTTGCGCTCATATCCGCGCCGGGGGCAAGCCGCACCGCCTGTCCGACTTTATCAAAGAGATACACAAAGAGCAGATACGGGGCGTTGAGGATAAGCAGTTTCTTGATTTCCGGCTTCATAGCTCAATCCCCCTGTCCTTGTGTTTTGTCTTTTGGCGGTTTGCGTTGAGCTGCTTTGCCGCTTCCTTAAAGGACACTAACGCTTTGAGGATAGAGGGCTTTTGCTCCCGTGAGAGCTTCTTTGCGGAAAACTCCCTAAATGCTTCGGTCATCACGTCAATATCCTTGCCCCGAAAAGAAACAAGGTAGGTCGGCGGCTTGCCGTTCTCTATCCGCTTGACGTTATAATCCAGCCCGTTTTTCTTTGCGATAGGATCAAAGGATTTGATATTTGCGTCGGTGATCTCGATGTTCGTTACCTTTTCGCCCGGTTTCATAAGCTGCCGCATAGTGATTTTTCCATGCGGGGCTTTGGAAAGCTGCTGCTTGCCTTTGGCTAAAACCGCTTTCATGGCTTTTTGCAGCACTTCGGCGGTCAGCTTTGAGGTCTTAATGGATAGGGCAACAACTTTCTCGTTTACTTCATCTTGCATTTACCGTCCTCCTTTCGATGATTTTTAGGGTGGTACGCCGCTTTGCGGCATAAAAACAGGGTGTCCGTTCTTCACGTCGCCCCGCTTAAATCCGCACCCGCAGACCGTTCAAGTCCTCGGCGCGGACACCCACAAGATACCAATTCTCCCCGTACTCAATGCGGGTCGGTTTCCATTTGCCGCCCGCGAACACCTCCATGCACTCGCCGCAATGCAAGCCGCCGTAGTAGTCGGCAAGGTCAAAGCGAATATCGTAACGGTCGGCGGTTTCGTCAAAAATCAAAGCTCCCTGTTTCATAAAGCGTCCTCCTTTGGATTTACAGGCTTTCGCCCTCGTTGCATGAGTAATAGTCCGGGTCGCCAAACTTCGGCTTTCTCGGCGCAAGTGCGCCGCTCGCCATATCGTGAGCGACAAGGGAAGTGTAATAGTTGCCGATAGTGGACGGGGCGTTGAACAGTGCCGCCCGTAAATACTGCTTAATGTTGCGGATTTTGGTTGTGTTCTCCCGCATACAGTCAAGGACAAAACGGATATGCTCGCTGTCCAGCTTCATAAACTTTGCCTTGACAAGCTCCGCCGGGTAGTCGTCCCCGGCAATACGGATTGTCTTTCTCCGGGTGCAGACCGTTTCCAGCATGAGATCGACGATTTCATCTAACCTGTCATAATCGTAGGGCATATTTTGTTTGAGAATGTCGTACTCGATATTGTCCTTGATGATTTCCTCGTAAATCTTAAATGCGCTCTGTGCTGCCGCTTCCTTTCGCTTCCGTTCCTGCGGCTCTGCCGCGTCGTCCCCCAAAGGAGAGGGGGTAGGGGAAAGGATAGGAATGGAATGGGTATTTAGTAAATCCGTATTTGATTTTTCTTTTTTTGATAAGTCAGTTCTTTGTTCTTCTTTATTTATTTGCGTTGGATTATCCGACGTCGGGTTTTCCGTTGTCGGATTTTCCAATACCGGCTTATCCGATGTTGGATTTTCCAACATCGGGTTTCCCAATGACAGGGGCTGCGGCTGCTCGTAGATGGTGTACTCGATTGCCGCCATTTTGCCCTTTTCGTCGCGTCCCTGCCGCCTTGTGATATATCCGGCTTTTTCAAGCTCCCATACGGCGGTGCGGATCGCGTCGATACTTTCCCGGTTGATATGGGACAGCCCTGCAAGGGTGTAGTCCCAATCTTCCGGCAAGGACAACATCTGCGACAAAAGCCCTTTTGCCTTTAAGGAAAGCTCCTTGTTGCGTAGGTGGTGGTTGCTCATTACGGTGTAGCCCCTGCTTTTCTCCACACGGAAAACTGCCATAGCTTCATCACTCCTTTGCTGTGGATTTGTTACGCAGTAGGACGGCATTTTTGAGGGTTTAGGGATAAAGTCCTTACCGCGTGAAAAACGCACCCGCAAAGCCGCTTGTATCAAGGCTTTTTCTGCCCCTACTGCGTAACATGAGGGCATAAAAAAACGGCGTTCCTTTTCTCCCGTTGTGGGATTGAAGAAACGCCGCTCATTTGCCGCTATTCTATTTCTGCGATATAGTCTTTGATGATCTCCCCAAAATCTGCCGTAAAGGAGAAAATGAAGTATTCCAGCACGGCAGGGTCAGCTCCCATAGGCTCGGCTTCCTCGGAAAACTGCAAGCCCATAAGCCCATACAACATTTTGATAATCTTAAAGAGCTTTCCCCTGTCGGCGGGGGTGTTCATCGAAACGAGAATGTCCGTAAGGCGGTTAATGGTTTCCATGTCGCCGCCTGTCGTTACCCATACCATTTCTGCGAATGGCTGCGTGATTGCTCCGGCGACAAGGTTTATCTTATCCTTGCTGATCTCGCCGGACGAGAGTATAATACCCCTATCTAAAAGAATGTTATTATTCATGTGTCCTCCTTGTTCTGAATGGTGCCCGTGGTGCCCAAATGGTGCCCGTACGGGAAAAATGAAGTTGTAAGGTCATGCGGACACAAATAACAAGATACGAAAAAAGCCCATTTTTACAGGCTTTCGGGACGTATTTTATACGGACTTGTGCGGAGATATAAGGGGTTTTAGCCGTTTCACGCCCCTCGAAATGCGTTTGCCCTCCGGGGCACGAGGGTTCGAATCCCTCCGTCTCCGTCACTTACAGAAAATCCGGCAGTCTGAGTACTGCCGGATCATTCTTTCTCTGAAAATTTTCAAACACGCTCGAAAGGAGCCTGCGATACTATGAACGAATACTTTTCCAGTCCCATTTGATTTTTCTTCGGAACTTTGTTTGTCAGCGGACCACACCATTTGATTGTCCGTAAACGCAGACAGAGTTTCTTTCCGACGAAAAATTTAAGAATGGAAAGGAAAATGTATCATGGAAGTATCCTGCAGAAAAAATCTCTTTCTCCTGTACGGAATTTCTTTTTTTCAGGGCATGGTGTTTTACGCCCCTATCGCCACTTTGTACCGCCAAAATTCAGGGCTTGATATTTTCCAGATTTCTCTGATTGAGAGCATTTCTCTCGTCTTATGCGTGATCCTGGAATTTCCCTGGGGAGTTCTTGCTGACAGAATCGGCTACCGAAAGACGATGATCTTTTGCACCGCCGTCTTTTTCCTGTCAAAAATTATTTTCTGGCAAGCCGATGATTTCACCGGATTTCTAGTGGAACGGATTTTTCTGAGCGTTGCCGTCGCCGGGTTGTCCGGGGTAGATACGAGTTTTCTGTATCTCTCGGTTCCCGACGGACAATTTCAGAAAGCCTGTGGAATTTATGAAAGTATGGGAACGGCAGGTCTGCTGTTTTCATCTCTCATTTTTACTTTATTTCTGAAGGACAATTATCGCGGAGCCGGATTTTTCACTGTACTTACCTATGGCGCCGCCTTTGTGCTGTCCCTCTTTCTTTCCCGGCTGCCCGGCAATCCATCTGCCCGGTCGGAAAAACACAGAAACAAGCCGATATGCTTCCGACAATCGCTGGATCTCCTGAAAAATTTTTTTGCCAGCCGCAGACTGCTCCTCTTTCTTGCAGGAACTGCTCTGCTCTCGGAAACACGGCAAAACATCACGGTGTTTTTCAATCAGCTTCAATACATTCGCTGCGGTCTCTCCGAGTCTGTCATCGGAATTCTTTTCCTTTTGACTTCCATCGCAGGGCTTGCCGGAGCCGCTTCATCTGCGGTCACCCGAAAAATCGGTGAATTCGCTTTGTCGTCTGCCTGCTTTCTCTTTCCGGCTTTCTTCTGCTTCCTGCTGAGCTGGACGGAAAACCCGTTCCTTTCAGCAGTATGTATCATCGGCATACAGCTTGCCGTTTCTCTTTTCTATCCGCTGCAAAGCCGGTTTCAAAATGAAGAGATCCACGTTTCCAACCGTGCCTCTGCCCTGAGTCTTCAGGCGGTATTTCTCGAATGTACCGGCGCAGTTGTCAGTCCGGTATATGGCTGTCTGGCGGATGTCAGCCTTTCGATAAGTTTTCTCGCCGCCTCCGCAGCCTGCCTGGCGGGATATCTGCTGTTTCTTTTCTGGTATAAAAAGCGCAGCGCGGGATCGTAATTCCCGCGCTGCCATCGCAGACCATACACCCATGTAACCACTATTTTATGCAGGTGTATCCAACCTTTTATGAATCAAACATCTGCGCCCCGAAAATCGCCTTCAGTTTCTCCACAGATACCTTCGGCGTCCGGTCTTCATGCAGCAGGCCGTTCACTTCCTGCATCACATCCGTAAGCTGAGTATAACAGAATCCGGCAAATTTACCGCTTCGGATCAGGAACTCTGTGATCGGCTGCAGGCGCTGGATAAATTCCTCCTCATTTCTTACCTTCCGGTAATAGCCCCAGCCTTCTTCCTCTTCCTTTTCAAAAGCAATTCCGCCGTACTCGGTCAGGATCACAGGCTGCCCCTGGTATTCGTTATCTGCCGCGAACAACTGACGGCTCTCCGAATATCCGCTGCAGATTTCTTCCATGTCATCGTATTTTTGAATGGTCTCCGGGAACAGCGCATAATCATGGATCGCACAGATATCCGTTTCACTTACCTGCTCCCAGCCATCATTGGAGCTGACCAGGCGCACCGGATCCAGGGACCGGATCAGATAGGTGAGCATCCGGCAGTAATCCTGCTGCTGGGCATTGTCGAGAACTTCACGGACACCCCAGCTTTCATTGACCGGAACCCAGGTCACAATACAGGGATGGTTGTAATCACGCTCCACAAAACGCACCAGTTCCCTCGCCGATGCCTCCACCGCATTGTCATTGAACTGATAAGCGCTCGGCAGCTCGCCCCAGACGATCAGCCCAAGCCGGTCTGCCCAGTAATAATATCTCGGATCCTCGATCTTCTGATGCTTTCTCGCACCGTTGAATCCCATCTTCTTCGTCAAAAGGATATCTTTTTTGATCGCCTCATCGCTCGGCGGCGTCAGGATAGACTCCGGCCAGTATCCCTGATCCAGGATCAGCCGCTGATAAAAAACACTTCCGTTCAGAAGGATTCGTCCGTTGACATATTCGATACTTCTCATACCAAAGTATGTCTCCACCTCATCCTCACAGACTTCCGCTCCGGAAGCATCTCCGGAAAATACTTTCACACAGACATCGATCAGATTCGGCTCCTCCGGCGTCCACAAAAGTTCATTTCGGCGGATATCATAATCCGGAAGCGTCACCACCGCCTTGCCATAACCGTGACGGCACAACAGTCTCTGGCTGCCAAGGAAAATGCTGTCCTTCTGTGTCCTGGCCGTCAGTTCCACCATCGTATCCTCCGTATCGGAGACAAACACTTCACCAAGTACGCTCAGACTACTCACATCCGGCGTATACTTCACACGCTTCAGATGAACCTTTCCCACATATTCCAGCCAGACACTCTGCCAGATCCCGGTACACGGAGTATACCAGCATCCGAACTTCTCTCCGGTCCAGGATTGCTTTCCCCGGGGCTTGTCAGAATTGCTATCATCCGTCGCCTGTACTTTGATCTCATTTTCACCGCTGGTTACAAACGATGTGATATCCATCTCAAAAGCGGAATATCCTCCCACATGTTCTCCCACGTACTGCCCGTTGACCCAGACTTTCGCTTCCGAATCCACCGCTCCGAACTTCAGAAGCAGCCGCTTCCCTGCCAGCTTTTCTTCTTTCAGCTCTACGGTTCTGCGGTACCATACGGTCTTGCAGTCTTTCGTTTCTCCTATCCCGCTCATACTGGACTGATAACAGAACGGTACCTGGATCTGCCGGTCAAAAACCGGTTCTTCAAAAGAAAACTCCCAGGTTCCGTTCAATATCTCCCACTCATTTCTCACAAAGTCCGGACGTGGAAATTCCGGACGGGGGATTGTCTGCTCCATAAATACCTTCTCCTTTCTGTCCCCTCCATTTTCTGCACATATCCGGACATGCTACGGAATCATATTTCCCGCCGCCTGATACAGCCCATACCATTCCTGCCGTGTCAGCGGCAGTTCCGATCCTCTCGCCGCCTCCCGCACCCTGGATGGCTTCGTTGTTCCCAGAATCACCTGCATATCCGCCGGATGTCTGGTCAGCCATGCGACTGCGATCGCCGTGTTTGTCACACCGTATTTTTCCGCAAGTTCCTCTATTTTTTCATTCAGTTTCCCGTACTTCTCCCGGTCATTGAGAAAGACGCCCTCAAACATCCCTTTCTGGAACGGCGACCACGCCTGAAGCGTGATTCCCTTCAGCCGGCTGTATTCCATAATGCTTCCCTCACGGCAGACTCCCTGCGGAATTGCCATATTGACCGCCATGCCGCTGTCGATCGCCGGCGTATGGACAATACTCATCTGCAGCTGGTCGACGATCAGTTTCTGGCGCACGGTATGCTGCATCAATTCCATCTGCATGGGATTCTGATTGGAAACGCCAAAATAGCGCACCTTTCCGGACTGTTCCAGACGATCGAATGCCTCCGCGACCTCCTCCGGCTCCATCAGCGCATCCGGCCGGTGCAGAAGCAGAACATCCAGATACTCTGTGTTCAGCCTTTTCAATATTCCATCCACCGATTCCAGGATGTAATCCCTGGAAAAATCATAAAACCCCTGGCGAATGCCGCACTTACTCTGCAGATAAATCTGCCCGCGCAGTTCCGGCTTCTTTTTCAAAAGCTTTCCAAACGCAGTCTCACAGGCGCCGCCCCCGTAAATGTCTGCATGATCAAAAAAGTTGACGCCTTCGCTCAGATAGGTCTCGGTCAGTTCCTCCAGTTCCTTTTCCGAAAGTTCTCCGATCCTCATACACCCCATCACAAGATTGGAAACTTCCAGATCCGTATGTTTGATCCTGATTTTCTTCATAATATCCCCCTTAATACATCATTCCACAAAATGGATCCTGCTCTCATCGTACCGGTTTTGCTGCGGCCTGCTCTCCGCCGGATACCCAAGAGCAAACATGGAGAATACCTCCACATCCTCCGGCAAATCCAGCACCTGATGGACCGCATCCATACGCTTCCTGTCCGGAGCGATCCCAAACCATACGCCGCCAAGTCCCAGCGCATCCGTTTCCAGCCAGATATTCTCCTGAGCGATCGACAGATCAATCTGCGCATATTCCGGCGCGATCAGTCCATGCTTCCGGTATACCGGAACGATCACAACCGGAGCGCCCGCCGCGCAGCCGGAATAGGGACTTACCCCGGAAAGTTCTCGGATCTTCTCCCTGTCCGTCACCACATAAAATTCCCAGGGCTGCTGATTGCAGGCACTGGGAGCCTGCATACCGGCCTTCAGGATCTGAAGGATCTTCTCTTTCTCAACCATTTTGTCTTCATACTTTCTTACACTGATTCTGTGAAAAATACTGTCCATATTCAACTCCTCCTGTTCTGTCTTCTTCGCTCCGTTCCTGCAAATCCACGCTTTCATCCCTCACGCGTCACGAAAATCCCTGCTGCAATTCCTGCCGCTCCCCCGGCGCACTTTGCCGCCAGCAAAGCGCCAAGCAGCTGCGGAGCGGCGCTCACCGTAAAGCCAAGATGGGCGGACAGCATACTGGCAGCGCAGACCATACACGCAACATTGACCAGCTTTCCCCTCTGATCCATATCCTTCAGCATCGTGATCGCAGGAACCACACTGACAAAGCTGACAAACAGCCCGGCAATACTGGCACTATTCATTCCCAGCCTGCCGCCCACACGTTCCAGCGGTTTTTTCAGCATTCTCTGCAGAAGTTCCGTCATGGGAAGGCTGCCCAGCATCACGATCCCGATGGAAGAGACCGTTGCCATCGCGTCCTCAATGGGTGTCATGGAAAGCGGCGGTTTTCTTCCCAGCATATAAGACACTGCCCCAACTGCCAGTCCAAGGATGGTCAGGATACGGATACCGGACGCAAAATACTGGAACCCCCGCACCATTTTTTTCGGAAACATCCGAAGCCCGACAAGGATCAGTATCGCCAGCAAAAAGACCGGAAGGCTCTGCCACAGGACCTGGACCGGACCAAGCCCCGACAGGAGACCGCCCACAAACAGCGCCGCCGGCATCACAATGATCCCTGTCATAATCCCGCGGGCAAACACTTCATGATCCTTTTCATGGATCAGCCCCATACCCATCGGTATCGTAAAGACAAGGGTACATCCAAACGTGGAAGACACAACGATTCCCGCATAGCCGCCGACCAACGCATCGTCCGCGAGCCCTTCCGCAAGCTGAAATCCTCCCATATCGATTGCCAGAAAACCTCCGAAAATCCCCGGATCCAGTCCCACAGCGCGGCAGGCCGGAGCAACCACTGCCTGCAGGATTTCAGCCAAAACCGGCGCCAGACAGATGATCCCGACCATGGAAACCGCCGTAGGTCCAAGGAGGAGAAACCCTTCCTCCATCTTTCTCCCATATCCTTTCCGGTTCCCGAAGATCCAGTCAACAGCGCCGATGACCACACCCACAGCCATGATTCCCATAATGACCTGGTTAATCATGAGCTGCTTCCTCCGGAATCCTGCAGACATCCACCCAACCCAGCGCCATGGAAAACTCTTCCAGCTCCGGGAGCGTCACTTCAATGGCGCTGTTGCTGCTTCCACAGGCGGGAAAAACCGTTTCAAACCGTTTCAGGGACTCATCCAGATACACCCTGACACCCTCGTTCACCGCAAACGGACAGACACCGCCGACCGCATGCCCGGTCTTTTTCTCCACGTCATCGAAACAAAGCATCTTCGGTTTTTTTCCGAAACATGCCTTGAACTTTCCGTTGTTTACCTTTGCGTCTCCCGCCGCGACGATCAGGATGCATCCTTCTTCCGCTTCGAACGAAAGCGTTTTTGCAATCCTCTGTTCTTCACAGCCCAGCGCCTTCGCCGCCAGTTCCACCGTCGCGCTGGACAGATCCAGCTCTCTCACACGGTCCTGTGCGTCCCATCGCTCCAGCCATTTTTTTACTTTTTCAATCGCCATCTTCTCTTCCCCGCTTGTCGTTTTCTTCTGTAACCGGAGCATATTCCAGACTCCGGCTGCTGCTCAACATTATATCACAACACCGGTGTTTACGCACGCTCTGGATTTTTTTTGATTTCGCATGCCGCCACGATGGATCCGCACACCGTCATGACACCAAAAACAATGCTCTTCCAGTCCGGAATCGTATGGAGAAAGACTGCTCCAAAGATAAGCGCCCACGCGGAATAAGTGATATCCAGCGGCATTGCCTTGGACGCTCCCAGCAGATGGATCGCCTTATAATAGCAGAGATAAGAAGCCGTTCCGAAAAATGCCGCCGCCAGGATGACAAGCATCGGAGTGGAAACTGCCGCCGAAACCGCAAACTTCCAGCCGTTCAGCAGCGGCAGAAGCACCACGCCGTAAAAGACCGCCGAAGTCCCCTGCCGGATCATCAGCGCATGTTCGTTGGTCACTTCCGGATCCCGCATTCCGTAAGCACAGATCACCGCCTCCAGGGACCATCCAAGCACACAGACCGCCGCACAGACAAAGCCCAGCACATAATTTTCCCCGGCTTCCCCCGGCGTATAACCAAGTCCGATCACTCCAAGCAGGCTCACCGCCAGCCCGGCAATCTGATATCCCTGCATTTTTTCTTTCAGAAAAATGCTGGAAAACAGTGCGCCGAACGCCGGAAAAATGGAGGACACGATGGAGGTATATCCCGCGCCCATATAGTGGATCGCCGCCACATAGCCCGACATTCCCACAGGACCGCCAAGCAGCGCCCCAAGCAGAATGAATTTTCCGCTTCGGGTCTTCAGCGCCCGCTTAACTCCCTGAAACTGTTTCCTGACCCCTGTATACAGAAGCATCCAAAGCGCCGAACAAAAATCATGCAGAAACGTACTGACAAACGGCGCCAGAAAGACTGCTTCCTCTGTAGAGATAAATGGAGCCATCGTCAGCGCGATTCCCAGAATCACCGTATCCGCTGCCCAAAACACACCTGCCATCAAGCCTGTAATCATATGTAATCCCTCTCTTCTCTTTTCCGGTAGGAAAAATTTTTTTGTCTTATCTACAGACTATAGCACATCGGTATCCTCCGCGCAACTGTTTTTGTTCATTTTATGAACAAATTTTGTTTGTTTTTTATATTCCTTTTTCCCCTGCGGCAAATTTCAAAATTGTTTTTGCAAACGTTAAAACACATCTCAGAAAAAGCCTCTTTCACGCATGGTCCGGTATCACAAAGGGCATCCTGAAAACACATGCTTTCAGAATGCCCATTAAACTTTTATGCCTGATATTTCTCCGCCTGTTCACGGATCAGATCCAGATCATCAAAATAGTTGATCTTCATCGCGTCTCTGACCTCCTGCAGCGTCTGCTCCGCCACCTCTCTCGCCTGTCTGCTTCCCTCTTTGAGTACGTCATAAACATACGGAATATCCTTCTGGAACTCTTTTCTTCTGTTCCGGATTGGCTCCAGCGTCTCCTGCAGCACTTCGTTCAGGAAACGTTTCACCTTCACATCGCCAAGGCCGCCTCTGCGATAATGATCCTTCAGTTCATCCAGATTTGCGTATTCAGGAAGATAGCGCTCAAAATGCTCCGGACAGCTGAATGCATCCAGATAAGTGAACACGGTATTTCCCTCGATCTTTCCCGGATCCTGCACGCGGATATGATCCGGATCCGTGTACATGCTCATGACTTTCTTTTTGATATCCTCCGGTTCCTCGGACAGATAGATACAGTTTCCAAGAGACTTACTCATCTTCGCCTTTCCGTCGATGCCCGGAAGACGCAGGCATGCCTCCTGCTCCGGCAGAAGAATCTTCGGATCCACCAGCGTCTCACCATATACGGAATTGAATTTATGCACGATCTCTTTCGTCTGCTCGATCATCGGCATCTGATCCTCGCCCACCGGAACCGTGGTAGCTTTGAACGCCGTGATATCCGCCGCCTGGCTGATCGGATAGCAGAAAAATCCCACCGGAATGCTCGCCTCGAAATTCCTCATCTGGATCTCCGCCTTTACCGTTGGATTTCTCTGAAGACGGGACACCGTCACCAGGTTCATATAATAAAAGGACAATTCACAGAGCTGCGGAATCTGAGACTGGATCAGCAGTGTGGATTTTGCCGGATCCAGACCGCACGCCAGGTAATCCAGCGCAACCTCAATGACATTCTGGCGCACCTTTTCCGGATTATCCGCATTGTCCGTCAGCGCCTGCGCGTCCGCGATCATAATAAATATTTTTTCGTATTCCCCTGAATTCTGAAGCTCCACCCTCCGTCTCAGAGACCCTACATAGTGTCCTACATGAAGTTTTCCTGTCGGTCTGTCACCGGTCAGAATAATCTTTCCCATCTTTTTTCCCTCCTGATCTTTTCATTTTCTCCGCTTCCATCGATACGAAACGCATATCACTGAAGCGTGTTTGAAAATTGCTTTCTGCAAGATATGCATGCAGGCATGACCGCCTGGCCTGCTGCCCGCAAATATGAAAAAGAATCCTGCTTTGCAGGATTCTCCGCCTGCGGCGGGTCGCACAAGCGACATCTTCCACTCCGCCGCAGTGCGATCCTCGCGGAGCGTTTTTATTTCATAGGAAAGCAATTTCCTATGAAATAAAAAAAGCTCCCGTCCCCAAAGGAACAGAAGCCAAAATTCTGATTGCCACCTGTGTGGAATTTCACATACCTGCATATGCTCTCATCATAACGGTTAGAGTTTCCGTCAGCGCCTACTGTAAGGTTCGGGCTGCCCTCGTAAGTCCATTCACCCAGATCCGAAATACTGCCTTTCCACCTCCGGCAGCTCTCTGTCATTTCTTCCGTCTGCGCTACTACTCTTACTCATCGGTTTTTCTATCGGTTCTGTTTCGTATTATACACCGCGCAGCCGCCCAAAGTCAAGGAGAAACACAGCCGAAAACATCGTCACAGCATTCCTTTTCGAAACGCTTCGGCGACTTCTGCCAGGGACTCCATTTTGGCGAACAGCAGATCGTCCACGCAGGAAGAATCCGTCAGAAGATCCGGGATCATGATGACTTTCATTCCCGCCGCATATCCGGACCGGATGCCGTTGTAGGAATCTTCCAGCGCAAGCGCATGCTCCGGCAGGACGCCCAGTTTTTCACAGGCTTTCTGATAAATGTCCGGAGCCGGTTTGGAGTGCTCCACCATGTTTCCCGTCACAATTTCCTGAAAGTAACTGTACACCTTCGTCTCCTTCAGGAGTTCCACGGTATTCTCATAACTGGAGGATGTTGCGACTGCCAGCTTCATCTGTTTCTCTTTCAATACCTCCAGCAACTCATACAGACCTTTTTTGACCGGTGTCCCGTTCTCCCGGGTATCCCGCGCGACCTCCGCCCGGTAATTTTCCCGGAATTCCAGATAGGGAAAGTCTTCGCCGTAGGCGCTTTTAAAATACCTCTCCCTCTCCGCATTGTTCAGACCGAGGGTGTGATAAATATCTTTTCCCATTTTTCCAAATCCCATCTTCACGCCCACGACATCCCAGCTCCGCTGGATCATCCGTTCGCTGTCAAACATCAGCCCGTCCATGTCAAAAACAACTGCCTGAAACATAATTACTCCCTTTCTTTTTCCTCGTTGATCTTCAGGAACACATAGTTCTCCGGGGTGGAATGTTCTTCGCTGAACCGGTATCCCAAATGGTCAAATCCTTTCAGATCCTCCGGTTCCCTGGCTCCCGTCTGCGCCATGTAACGCACCATCTCTCCCCGTGCCATTTTGGCAAGGGTGGCTTTCTGGCGTACCTTCCCGTCGGCAAACTCACCAAACACGCAGGTCACATACCGGTCTTCCGGCTGCAGATATTTTTCCACACATCTGGAGTATTCTTTCGAGGCAAGATTCACGATCACCCCGTCCTCTCCCCGCACCGCACGGTACAGCCGGTCTCCCCAGAACCCATAGAGATCCTTCGTTCCCGCCACCGCCGCCTTCGCCTGCATTTCCAGACGATAAGGCACGATGCCGTCCAGAGGCTTCAGCGCACCGTAAAACCCGGAGAGAATGTACAGATGTTCCTGAATATAGGCAATCTCCCTGTCCTCAAACACCGAGGGAGCCATATACTGGTACTGGATTTCTTCGTAGGCGAGGATGGCAGGCGTCAGATTTTTTTCAAGATTCATCTTCTGAAACCTCTCATAATTCTGACGGGCAATGGCGTCATTGCATTTCCAGAGCTCCTTTGCTTCTTCATAGGTAAGCGCCCTGATCCACTCCGCCAATTCCGATGCCTCCGCAAGGAACTGCGGCACTTCCCTGTAAGGGTAGAGTTCCGGCTCAACGTTCATTTTCTTTGCCGGTGAGATAATAACTTTCATAACCGATCCTTTCACTATTGCAAAGCAATTTTCAAACGCGCTCTAGGCGAATGCCCTTATCATTCCGCTAACAGAACAGCTGCATCTGTCCTATTGTGAAACGCTGTACAAGTTACTTTTCAATATCCAGAACAAACACCGCTGCCGCTCCTTCTCCATAGGACTGTTTTTTCAGAAACCGGAATCCACACTTCTCAGTATAGAATCTGTGATTCCTCGTGGAGTAGTCCGGGGTTTCCACATACCACCTTCTTGCCTCCGGAAATTTCCGCCGGATGGCTTTCCAGGCGTCGGTTCCGATTCCATTATCTCCTCCAACCGTACCTCCTGAGATACTGTGGTTTTCATTCTTTCTTGTCTACACATATCTGTCCACCGTCACAAAGAGACGTCCCTTCCTCGTCTCACTCTTTACGCCCCGGTAGACAAACCGGCCCATATGGCGCACAGAGACGATCGCTCCTTCCGCCGGAACTTCCGACGCGGACATCACAAGCCGGCCGTTGACAAACACCTGACCTGCCTCCAGGCAGGGCACCATCTTGCTCCGGGAGGTCTTGAACGCCAGCGCAAGCAGCGCGTCCAGTCTCACCGACGCAACACTTCCCTCGATCCTCTCAAACTCCGGCTGCAGCACTTCCGCCGGAACTTCTCCGATTTCCGCGTATACCCTTGTATGGCGCACCTGTCCCAGATTCTCACAGATATAATCCGCCAGATCCGTCATACAGAACAGCCAGGCTCTCGTTCCATCCGTCACGATATCTCCGGTCTTATGGCGTTCAATCCCAAGATTCATCAGCGCGCCCAGATAGTCCCGGTGGCTGAGTTTGTCGGCAAACTTTTCGTTGAGCGGGAGGATATGGACGCAGGAAACCGGAAGCATGGATTCGTCCCCTTCCTCCAGATAAGAGGGCAGGAACATTCCCACTTTCCGCTCCGCCATAGGATATCCTCCCGCCAGCACGTAGCGTACCCCTTTCTGTTTCCGCATGGTGCGGTAAAAAATGTCCTGTTCATTCAGATTGAGAAATTCCGTATGGGTCGGAATATCCCGCATCCTGCATTTCTCCGCAAGTTCCTCCACACGCTTTTCCAGCCACTGCTCCTCATTCATTCCGTTCTTCCTTTCGTTTCTAACGTTTTCGAGCGTGTCCAAAACAGCACCCTGTTTTCAGACACGCCCGGATGTTTCTTCTTATCACAGGATCATCGAAAGGGAAATTCTGTTCTTTTTCAGATCCACACCGATGACTTTCACCTCTACGATGTCACCCACATGAATGACATCCAGCGGATGTTTGATGAATTTTTTGTTGGTGATCTGGGAGATATGGACCAGTCCGTCCTGATGGACTCCGATATCCACGAACGCGCCGAAATCAATGACGTTGCGGACGGTACCTTTCAGTACCATTCCCTCTTTCAGATCTTTCATTTCCAGAACATCGGTACGAAGGATCGGTTTCGGCATCTCATCACGGGGATCTCGTCCCGGTTTTTTCAGTTCTTTTTCGATATCTCTCAGCGTAATCTCTCCGATTCCCAGTTCCGCCGCCATCTTCTTATAATCCTGAATGAAGATGACTGCCGTTCCGTCCAGAATCTGTTCCGGCTTCATTCCCATTTTCTCCAGCAGCTTTCTCGCCGCCTCATAGCTTTCCGGGTGAACGCTGGTTGCATCCAGAGGGTCTTTTCCTCCGGTGATCCGCAGAAATCCGGCACACTGTTCAAACGCCTTCGGTCCCAGCTTGGAAACCTTCATCAGTTCCTTTCTGCTCTGGAAACGTCCGTTTTCCTCCCGGTAAGCGACGATATTTTTCGCGATTGCCTTTGAAATTCCGGAGATATATTCCAGCAGAGACGCGGAAGCTGTATTCAGGTCGACGCCGACTTTGTTGACCGAATCCTCCACGACGCCTGTCAAAGCTTCGCCCAGTTTCTTCTGGTTCATATCATGCTGATACTGTCCCACACCGATGGACTTCGGATCGATCTTCACCAGTTCCGCAAGCGGATCCTGTACTCTTCTTGCAATGGATGCCGCGCTTCTCTGTCCCACGTCAAAATTCGGAAATTCTTCCGTCGCCAGTTTGCTGGCGGAATAGACAGAAGCACCCGCTTCATTGGTGATCACATAAGAAACCTTCTCCGGAATTTCTTTCAGGATCTCCACGATGATCTGTTCGGATTCCCGGCATGCGGTTCCATTTCCCACAGAAATCAGCGTCACTCCGTAAGTATGGATCAGTTCTTTGACTTTGTCCTTTGCCGCCTGGATCTTCCTCTCATTGGTCGGAGCGGTCGGATATACGACAGCGGTATCCAACACCTTTCCGGTCTCATCCACAACCGCCAGCTTGCATCCCGTACGGAACGCCGGATCCCATCCAAGCACCACCTGCCCCGCAATCGGCGGCTGCAGAAGCAGCTGTTCCAGATTCTTTCCAAAGACGCGGATCGACGAATCCTCCGCCTTTTCCGTCAGCTCGCTTCGCACCTCACGCTCGATGGCAGGCGCGATCAGACGGTTATAGGCATCAGCGATCGTCGCCCTGAGCACTGGTGTGGTATACGGATTTTCCGTTTTGATGATCTGCTTTTCCAGATACCGGAGGATCTCCTCCACCGGCGCTTCAATCTTGACCGTCAGGAATTTCTCCTTTTCCCCGCGGTTCAGAGCCAGGACACGGTGGGAAGCGATCTGTGAAACCGGCTCGGACGCATCGTAATATTTCTCGTAGACAGAGGAAGCATTTTCATCCCTCGCAGAGGATACGATCTGGCCTTTCTTCATCGTCCGCTTACGGATTTCCATCCGGTAATCTGCTTCATCGGAAATCATTTCCGCCAGGATATCACAGGCTCCTGCCAGCGCTTCCTGCACCGTAGTAACCTCTTTTTCCTTGGAAAGATACGGTTCCGCCAGTTTTTCCAGCGGCTCTTTTGCCTCCTGCGCCAGGATTGCCTGTGCCAGCGGTTCCAGTCCTTTCTCCTTCGCAATGGTAGCGCGGGTACGCCGTTTCGGACGGTACGGGCGGTAAAGATCCTCAACGACCACAAGGGTCTGCGCAGCCTGAATCGACGCTTTCAGTTCTTCCGTCAGCTTGCCCTGATCTTCAATACTGGAAAGCACCTGTTTTTTCCGGTCTTCCAGATTACGCAGGTAAGTCAGACGTTCCGACAGCGCACGCAGCACTTCGTCGTTGAGCGATCCCGTCATTTCTTTCCGGTAACGGGCAATAAACGGAATGGTATTGCCCTCATCGATCAGTTTTACTGCAGCATCCACCTGTTCTTCACGAACGTTCAGCTCTTCTGCCAGTACCTTATTTATATTCATGCTAATAATTCCTCCTTGGTTTTTGCCTGTTAATACCTTATCAAGAGCACTTGCTTTTGTCAACTGTGCATGATAAAATCATCTTAAAATCGCAAACCAGTCAAATCCCCCGCAGCAAGCTACGGGGCAGCAAGCTTGTAGCGCAGCAGAGCTGCGGGGTATCTGACCCTCGCGGCAGTCGCCAAATGGACATGCAAGCATGTCCGCTTGGCTCGTTGCCCGCGGGAATGAGAAGGGAGACTTTTATGAATCCATATCAGCAAAACCCACAGGATCCGTATCAACAGGATCCTTATCAGCAGAATCCCTATCACCAGGATCCTTACGGGCAGAATCCGCAGGATCCCTATCAGCAGAACCCTTATCAGCAGCCGCAAAGGTACAAAGAACCCGGCTCCTCCGGAATGGCGGTAGCCTCTGTGATCCTCGGTGTCTGTTCCTTTATCTTTGTGATCAGCGGTCTTTCTCCGCTTCTCGGAGGCCTCGGTATCCTTCTTGCGCTGCTCAGCCGCGGTTCCGGAAAAATGAGTGTTACCGGAAGAGCCGGTTTGATCGCTTCCATCTTCGGCCTTGTGATCGGCACAGGAATCCTGATCTTTCTGACCGCATTTCTGCTCCAGAATACTACGATCGACCAGCAGTATGAGCAAATTGACCGGTATTACAGGGAATACAGCGATGATTACGATGACGATTACAATGATTTCCTGGATGAATTTGGTGATGGCTACGACGACTATTTTTCTCCTGGGGACGGCTGGTACCGTACCCCGGACACTTCACCGGATAGCGGAACCATTATCTGATCCAGCAGCTTGCTAACACTGCGTAACGGTTCAGCGGACTGAACTGCTGCGTCAATGACAACATCAAAGGAGAATTTACCATGTATGAAAAAAAGAAACGTTCTGCCGAACTGAAACAGCTGGCACGAGAAGCCCTGGTCGGCCGTTACGGCGTGATGGCAGGCGCCACTGCACTGCTGACCGCACTGAATTTTCTTGCGATCCTGATTCCTCTGTGGATTTTTCCCGGAACTTCTGTTTTCAGCCAGATCTGCCAGTTTGCAGTCAGTATTGTAACCTCGCTTCTGATCAGCCTGTTCGGAGCCGGTATGGCATGTCTTGCGCTGGATGTCACCCGCGGACAAAAACCTCCCTTTGGAAATATGCTCTATCCCTTTTTCCATCACCCGGATCGGTTTCTGATCATGTCACTGGTACTTGTTGCAATCCAATCGGTGCTGCAGATTCCCGTTTATGTGCTCGACGATCTTTATTCCAGTACCTTCCTGACACATAATTACGGACTGGAAGAGGCAATTGGATACTTATATTTTTCCCTGCTGTGTTCTTCCATCTCCACGCTGATCTACACCATCATTGCCCTGCGTTTTGCCATGGCTTCCTATCTGCTGATAGAATATGAGGACCTCAGCGGAATCCAGGCGCTGAAAGAAAGCGCGCGGATGATGAAAGGACACAAAGCACGTTATTTCTATGTCTCCATCAGTTTCTTTGGCATGTTGCTGCTCGGTTCCGTAACCTGCGGGATTGGCATGCTCTGGATCACGCCTTATATGGAAACTACATTTGCTTACTTTTACCGCGACCTGAAAAACGAAATCTGAGTTTTTCAGGTCGTTTTCTTTTAGTCACGTTCAATTTTCTGGCTGCCTGCAGACCAGACATGCGGTTCTTTTGCTGCCGCCGATGTATTCTGAGCCATCACGCCCACCAGCTTATGGGGAACATACGCTTCCTCCAGATAGGTGAGCTCTTCCGGTGTCAGTGCAAGGTCCACCGCCCTGGCTGCTCCCTCGATATGATGCAGTTTGGTGGCTCCTGTCACCGGGGCAGTAACCTTTGTCAGAAGCCATGCCAGAGAGATTTCCGTCATGGACACACCTCTCTTTTCAGCAAGCTCCGCCACACGGTTGATGATTACCTGATCCTGTTTTGCTGTGGCGTCATACTTGAATTTTGCATAGCTGTCTTCCTCCAGCCGTTTGGATGTTTCGCCGGGATGTTTGGAAAGCCTGCCTCCGGCAAGGGCGCTGTAAGGCGTCATGGCGATGTTGTCCTCGGCACAGAGTCTTGCCATCTCCCGCTCTTCCTCACGAAAGATCAGATTATAATGCCCCTGGACGGAGACAAATTTCGCAAAGCCTTCTTTTTCCGCCAGAGCATTCGCCTTTGCCAGCTGATAGGCAAAACAGTTGGAAATTCCGATATACCGGGCTTTTCCCTCTTTCACAATACGGTTCAAGCCATCCATAATATCATAAAGCGGCGTTTCGTAATCCCACATATGATAAATATAGAGATCCACATAATCCAGTCCAAGATTCTTCAGGCTGGTATTGATCATCTGCTCAATATGCTGCTGGCCGGTGATCCCGGCAGCGATCTCTTCCTGAGTGCGCGGCAGAAATTTGGTTGCGATCACCACATCATCCCGCTTTGCAAAGTCACGGACCGCCCGTCCTACATACTGCTCACTGGTGCCGCTCTGGTAACCGATGGCTGTGTCAAAAAAGTTGACGCCAAGCTCCAGCCCCCGTTTGATGATCTCCCGGGAATGTTCCTCATCCAGTGTCCATCCATGCTGTCCGTTCCGGGCGTCGCCAAATCCCATACATCCCATACAGATACGTGAAACCGTCAGATCTGAATTTCCTAATTTTGTATATTGCATCCTGTGATTCCTCCTTCTTTCCATTCTGCAGCAACAGTTCAGCCAGCTGAACTTGTTACATTCAGTATCAACTGCTTTTATGATTTTATTATAAAAGCGCTCTCTTTCAATGTCTAATACCTGTCAGATATCTTTTTCTATGCCTTTTGCGTATAATTTCCATTCCGCCATATAAAAATCGCCACCTGCAATCAAGTGACGATTTCCCTTCTGATATTCTATTGTCAACGAATGAGCCAACTGTAATCCTGCCTGCAGTCCACCACATAATCCGCATACACTATATGGTCTATGATTTGGAAGATGATCATATACTTTTTTTCAAACAAGATAAATCGGTAAGCCTTTCCGCTGCTTCTGGACTGACCTGTGCCAAAAATGCGGCGTGAGAAACAAGCATCTGCGCCACGCATCATAGCTGCGACTTCATCAACAGAGTATCCTTTACTCCCGTGCATCCTGTCTTCCTCAACTGCAAGAAGTTCTTCACGGAGTTTCAGCATCTTCTCCCTGCGGTTATATGTTTCAATATCCATAACAACTAAATCTCCCTCGCCATTTTTGGTAAGGAAAACCGGCTCTGCAGTCTTTCTGCACATTTCGGCAATCCCATCTTTTCCAGGACACAATGTTATTCAATGAGCTCCCGATAAATATCATAATCCTCTTGTTTGAATACATTAAAGACCACCTTCTCAATGCGTGTGTCCGTCTTCAGATAATCCCTGACTGTCCGTACCGCAATTTCAGCTGCTTTTTTCTGCGGGAAATGAAATTCTCCCGTAGAAATACAGCAGAACGCAATGCTTTTCAGTCCATTCTCTGCTGCAAGCTTCAGGCAGGATTGATAGCAGTCAGCAAGCTGTCTGCAATGTTTGTCCGTCAAGCGTCCTGACACGATTGGTCCGACCGTATGAAGCACATATTCAGAAGGCAGATTATACGCAGATGTGATTTTCGCCTTTCCCGTTGGCTCGTCGTATCCCTGCTCCTTCATAATCTTATCGCAAGCCAAACGGAGCTGTATCCCGCTTACGCTGTGAATGATGTTGTCCACGCAGGAATGGCAGGGTACGAAGCATCCCCGCAAAGCGCTGTTGGCTGCGTTTACAATGGCATCAATCTTCAGCGTTGTAATATCTCCACGCCACAGTACCAGACGTCGATCAAGGGATGACACGGGCAGCGATGCACTGTCTGTGACTCCTTTTCTTGCAACTTCTTCCTTTAAATATTCATCCTGAATTTTCAGAAACTCATTGCTGATCGGGCGTGGAGGGCGAATATTCATCAGACTTCGGAGAAGCCTTTTTTGTTCCTCCTCATGGTCTGGTATCTCAATCTCACAATATCCCGGTTCTTCTGCCAACAGCTCCCGGATCAGATAGATCCTCTGTTCTTCGTGGGTCATAGCCGTACCTGCTGCAGCAGAAGTTTCATCAGCTCACATCCGCGCTCCACAGCCGCTCCTGATAAAGCAGCTTCTCTTTCATTATAGTTCCAGGAATGAACACGCTTTTCCGTACTGTCGTACAGCAGATACGGTACCGGCTCCGCCACATGGGTGCGCAGACGCACCGGAGTAGGATGATCCGGCAGCACCAGCAGGCGGTACGGAGTTCCTGCATCATCCAGCTGGCGGGTCAATGGTCCCAGCACCCGCCGGTCAATGTTTTCGATTGCCTGGATCTTCCGCTCCGCGCTTCCCTGATGCCCCATCTCATCCGGCGCTTCAATATGAAGATACGCAAGATCATACCCGTCTTTCAGCAGCGCGTCCACCGCCGCCTGAGCCTTGCCCTCATAATTGGTATCCAGGCCTCCATTTGCTCCCGGAACCTCCGCGCAGTCCATCCCCGCGCCGATGGCAATTCCTTTGAGCAGATCCACCGCCGAGATCATGATGCCTCTCTTTCCGAAGGTTTTCCTGAAATCCGGAATCGTCGGCCGTGTACCCGCGCCCCAGAACCAGAAACTGTTGGCTGGATTCTTTCCCTGCCGCTTCCGTTCAAGATTCAGCGGATACTCCTTCAGGATCTCATAACTGCATTTCTGCATCTGCAGCAGCCGCGGATCAGAGGGAAGCCACGGTCCGATCTCCTGCTCCAGAATATCGTGGGGAGGAGTCAGTTCCCCGGGCATGCCGTTTTTCCATATCATACAGTGCCGGTAGCTGGTTCCCACATAAAACTTTCCATCTGGAACCTCCATCCGGTCCAGAACTGCCTGGAGCAGAATCTTCGCATCTTCGGTACGGATCTCGTCGGAACTGTGATCCAGGATCGTCTGTTTCTCATAGGGCGCATCCTTCTCCGTCAATGTAACGAGATTACATCGGAAAGCAACGTCTCCCTCTTCCATTCCGGCTCCGATGCTCAGCGCTTCCAGCGGGGAACGTCCGGTATAATACTTTTGCGGATCATAACCAAGGACTGAAAGATTCGCCGTGTCGCTGCCCGGCGCCATTCCCTCCGGGATCGTCACCGCCATGCCGATCTCCGACTGCGATGCCAGCCGGTCCATCTGCGGGGTAGACGCATATTCCAGCGGCGTTTTTCCGCCCAACATTTCCAACGGTTCATCTGCCATTCCATCTCCAAGTACCACGATATACTTCATTTTGTTCCCTCCCTGCCGAAAACTCTGATATGTTTATGGTCTGCGCAGCAATTGCGCAGACCATTCCAACGGTTGCCTTTTTATAAGTTTTTTCAAATTCTCGCGCGGATCCTGCTGAGAATTCCATCCATTTTTTCGGCGCGTTCCCGGAACGAACGCTCTGTGATCATTCCGGTGACAAACGCAAATTCCTCCGTCAGACCCGGTACTGTGACAATATCCACCGGACCGAACAGGTTCTCCACCCCTTCTTTTCTCTGTGCCGGCGTTCCGCTGACACGCACGAAGAAACGGCTTCTCACCTCATCGATGTTCATCAACTCCAGTTTTCTGTTGCTCCAGTTCACCATTATACTTCTGTGCAGATGTTTCGCGCAGTCCACCACATCGGAAACCACCGCGCTGGCAGTCGGAAGCTTTCCTGCTCCGCTTCCGTAGAACATCGCGTCTCCCAGGACATTTCCGTGAATGAAGATCGCGTTGAACACTCCGTTGACGCTGTACAGCGGGCTCTTTTTGCTGATCATCACCGGGCTCACCATCGCATAGAAGCCTTCCTCCATCTTTCTGCTGGTGGCAAGAAGCTTGATGCTGGTTCCCATCGCGACAGCATATTTGATATCCGCCGCAGTGATCTTTGTAATTCCTTCCGTATAGATGTCTTCATAGCGCACATGATTTCCGTAAGCGAGAGAAGAAAGGATCGCGATCTTCCGGCAGGCATCGTAGCCTTCCACATCCGCCTCCGGATTTCTCTCCGCATATCCGTAATTCTGCGCTTCCTTCAGCGCCTCCTCAAACTCGGAACCGTCGCTTGCCATTTTCGTCAGGATATAGTTTGTGGTTCCGTTGAGGATTCCTGTCACCTCATCGATCTCATCGGCGGTCAGTGAAGAATTCAGCGGACGGATGATCGGAATTCCGCCGCCGCAGCTCGCCTCAAACAGGTAATTAATGTTATTCTTTCTTGCAAGCTCCAGAAGTTCCACGCCGTGTTCCGCAACCAGTTCCTTATTGGAAGTGCAGACACTCTTTCCTGCTTCCAGCGCTCTTCTTGTGAAGGTATAGGCAGGTTCCAGACCGCCCATAACTTCCACGATGATATCCACTTCCGGATCGTTGATGATCGTCTCAAAATCATGAACCAGAATTTCCTGTACCGGATCTCCCGGGAAATCTCTCAGATCCAGCACATATTTGATGTTGATCTCATCCCCTGCTTTTCTGTTGATACTTTCATGGTTGGTATCTATTACCTCTACCACTCCTGAGCCTACGGTGCCGTAACCCAGAACTGCAATCTGAACCATTGTTCTTCTCCTCCTCTATTCCCAGACCGTTCACTTCCATGTGCTGTCTGTCTTTTCATGTCATTTCTGCTGAATACTACTGTGCCTGCTGTCCAAGAATTTTAAAATAATGTACGCCCGGCAGACTCTCAATCTTTTCCACCATTGCCGACGCGTCTCCCACATCTCTGGCAATATCCACGCTGATCGTCAGCGACGCCACACCGTTCAGGGGGATGGACTGGTGGATCGTCAGTATATTTCCATGGCATGCAGCAATCTGTTTCAGTACATCAGACAAAAGGCCCGGCGCATCATCCATCTGCAGCAGAAAGGTGATGGTCTTGCCTTTTGCATTGTCGTGAAACGGAAAGATATCATCTTTATATTTATAGAATGAGCTCCTGCTGATCCCTGCCCTCTCAGTCGCTTCCTGAACCGTAAGATGCCCGGTTTCCATGAGCTTCTTCGCCTCGATCACCTTCAGCAATACCTCAGGAACCGCTTTCTCTTTCAGGACATAGTATTTTGTTTTTCCTGTATTCATTGCTCTCTCCCGTTCATTATCGTATGCTTTCTATCTGTTTTCCCTGGAAATTCTCTCTGAGAAATACATTTGTTTTTACTAGAAAGATAGTAGCATATTCTGAACGGATATTCAAGCAAAACTTAAAAACTGCGTCCTCCGCCGCCATGGCTTCTTCCGCTGGAGGAAGTATGAACGCTGCTTCCTCCTCCCGGACCGCCGGATCCCGGCGGCGGACCGGTGGGAATCCGGCGGGAAGTTACATGATGGCCGATCAGCGTATCACGGTTCGTTTCCAGCCTGATACCGCTGATCCGCCCGTAACCTCTGACATCCGATTTCACCTTCTTCTGATAGGAATAACGGACACTGAAAAATACCAGGCAGAACACTGTCACTCCGGCGATAGCCGCAAGCACGACCTCCATCACCGTAATGCTGCGGTAGCGGATGATCTTTCCATTCTCATCGATCAGATAATCTCCGCTTGACACTCCCCGGGCGATGACCGCTTCCACATCGTCTGCCACGCCCTGGAAAGCGCCGGAATAATCCTGCTGGCTGACTTCGTCATACATATGATCCAGAAGTTCATCAATCTCCCGGTCGGACATATAGTACTGCATAATCCCCGCAGTAGAAATCCAAAGTTCCCTCTCTCCCATATCGATGAGAAACAGCGCGCCGTTTTCATCTTTCTCCTCCGGGTAAACGCTGTCATAGAAATCGTCCGCATATTCTTCCTGGGTCTTCCCTTCGGTGTCCTCCGTCGTCACCATCAAAATATGTATCCGGTTCTGCGTCTCGATTTCCCGGCACCTCTGTTCCAGAGCCGCAGCTTCCTCATCGGACAAAAGGCCGGCTTCATCATAAACATGCGTGGTCTCTGTCTCCTGTGCGGAAAGGGATATCGTTGGACAGAAAACCAACAAAACAAATGTCAGTATCAGAACAGCACTTCTTTTTATCATAAGAAATATCCTCCCAAAAGCGCCAGCAGAAAGACTGCGATCCCGCATACCGCTGAAACAAGAGACAGCTTTCCGTATGCAATGGGAAAATCTCCGCTGATCTTTCCGTTCTGTCCGTTCATTGCGTAGAAATAGATCTTCTGATCTTTTCCCCGATAAGTCACCGTCCAGACCGGCAGCATCACATAAGACCATTTCTCATCTTTCACACGAACGTCCAGGCTTTCACCTGTCATCGACACATATTCCCCGGCTGTCGAGCGCATTTCATTCTGTATCATCTGTTCCCTCTGATCCTTCGTCTCCCCGGCAAATACCTCCCATTCCATATCCCGCTTTTCCGCAAGAAATCCGGAAAGATATCCCATGGAGAACGGCTGCAGATCATCGATTCCATAAGGCTGCACGCTCTCCATCAGATCCCGGTTGGCTTTCTGCAGCGCATTATGGCCCAGTCCTTCCAGCGCAATGTCTCCTTTTCGCTCCACATCAAAAATGCTGGTTTCCGTATACTCCATCTCTCCGGCTCTCCAGGTCCGGACTTTCCTTCCCTTCGCTCTGTAATCCACATCGAAAGAGCCTCCGTACAGCCAGTACGGAAAATAGATACCGGAAACCTTCTCGATCTGCGCTTTGGAAAAGAAATCCTTTGGAATAAACAATTTTTTCCGCACGTCTTTCAGAAACCGGTCCACCGCTTCCTTGCGGTCAATGACAAACGGCAGGATCCTGTCCGGCAGATACTTTCCGGAAACCCGTCCGGAAAGCACGACGGGACTGTGGCAGTAAAAACAGAAAGTAGCCGCCGTTGTCCCGTCGGTCAGCAGTTCCGCGCCGCAGTTGGGGCAGGTATAGACCACCGCTTCGGAGGGCTCTTCCTCCCTGGCATCAGTCCCGGCGGCTGCTTTTGGATTTGCCTGCTCCGCTTCCACATCTGTGAATTCCGAAAGGCAGTAACCGCATTTGTACTTTTGTGTTTCAGGGTCGAAGACCAGTTCGCCCCCGCAGTTGGGGCATTTGTAAGAAATCACCGCCATATTGCATTCCCTCACTGACGCGGCTTGCCGCAGTTAGAACAGAAATTTCCGGTGTTTGCCGTCCCGCAGCTGCAGATCCATGCCGCAGCGGGACGCGGTTTTCCACAGTTTGTACAGAAATTGCCTGTATTCTCCGCACCACAGCCGCAGGTCCAGACTCCGCTGCCGTTCTGCATAGGATCCGGCTTGCCCTGCGGCGCTGCCTGATTCCAGTTCTGTCCCGGCTGGCTGTTCTGCATCTGTTGCATCTGCTGCATCTGTTGTGCATTGGCTGCGGACGCCGCATTCAGGATATTTCCTCCGCTCTGCATTCCCATGCCAAATCCCATAAATCCTGCCATGGATCCGTTGGGGTTGGAAGCTGCCGCCTCCATCGCGCGTCCTGCGGCGCCCTGCAGGTATCCTTCCCGAATGACAGGGTCCTGCAGCATTGCTCCCTGATTCCTCATATGGATCAGTTTCTGAGATTCCTCATCGTAAGAGATGCTGGCGATCGCCACCGACTGTACTTCCATTCCCCTGCGCGCCCGCCAGCTGTCATCCAACGCATCCGCCATATATCTGGAAAGCTCTGTGCTTTTTGACGCCACATAGGAGATCCGGATCCCGTCCGCTGACATCCGGTTGACCGCCACCTGAATTCCTTCCAGAAATTCATTGAGAAATTGTTCGTTGATGTCCTGAACCTCGACCCGCTCTGCATTTCTCGGAACTGCCTCCGCGTAAAACAGCAGCGGATCCACAATACGGATGGAATAGGTTCCATGCGCACGCAGGAACAGTTCCGCATTATAGAAACTGTCAAAATAGTTGACAGGATTTCTTGTTCCGAAGCGGATTCCTGTGATCTCCTGCAGATTAATATAGTACACTTTCTGAGACTGAGGCGTTCCGCCGCCGAAACGGAAACGGTTGAAAGTATCCTTCAGCGCCTCCCCGAACTGACCGCTGAACATGGACGGCTGGGCGAAATCCTCGATGGTATAGTATCCCGGCTCCGCCGTATAATCGATGATCCTTCCCCCGTCCGTCAGGATCATAAACTGGTTCTCATCCACATGGATCACAGAACCATTGGAAAGAACATCCGGGCTTCCCTTCTTTTCACGCCCTTTGCGCATGACAACACCTCTGGTACACACCGTCTGTGCGTCCATCTCGTAAGGTTCCACTACCTCCAGCCACTGATCCTCAAGACTTCCTTTTACTGTTGATACTGCTGCTCTGATAATTCCCATAATGACTACCTCCTATCCATACCGCAAAGCGTTGATAGAAAAAGACCGCCTGATGTCACGCTCCGCTGCATGTTCGCAGTCCGCTGACACCAGACGGTCTTTCACTTTCACTACCCGGTCGTCCGCCCGGTCTGTAATTTACTGTTCCTGTGCTTCTTTGTTTCCAAGTGCGATCCACTTCAGATACGCATTAATGAACAGGTCAATTCCACCATCCATCACCGCGTCCACATTTCCTGTCTCCGCATTGGTTCTGTGATCCTTGACCATAGTATACGGCTGCATAACGTAAGAACGGATCTGGTTTCCCCAGCCAATCTCCGTCACTTCGCCGCGGATTCCCGAAAGCTTTTCCTCCTGCTCCTGCAGTTTCAGCATATACAGCTTGGCGCGGAGCATCTGCATCGCCTTATCCTTGTTCTGGAACTGGGAACGCTCATTCTGACACGTTACCACGATTCCGGTAGGAAGGTGGGTGATACGGATTGCTGAGGAAGTTTTGTTGATATGCTGTCCGCCGGCGCCACTGGAACGATAGGTATCGATCCTCAGGTCCTCATCGCGGACCTCCACCTCGATCTCCTTGTCAATGTCCGGCATGACATCACAGGACACAAAGGAGGTCTGACGTTTTCCTGCCGCATTGAACGGAGAAATACGCACCAGACGGTGCACGCCTTTTTCCGATTTCAGATACCCGTAAGCATTCACTCCGTTGACCTGGAAGGTCACAGACTTCACGCCGGCTTCCTCACCCTCCAGAAAATCCAGCTCTTCCAGAGTAAAGCCTTTGCGCTCCGCCCAGCGGGTGTACATCCGGTACAGCATTCCGCACCAGTCGCAGGCTTCCGTTCCGCCCGCTCCCGCGTTCAGCTTGATGATTGCGTTGTTGGTATCAAATTCTCCGGAAAGGAGTGTCTTGATACGGATTGCTTCGAAATCCTCTTTAAAACTATCCAGCATTTCCTGAATCTCCGGAATGACAGACGCGTCGTTTTCTTCGTAGCCCATCTCGATCAGCGTCTCCATATCCTCTTTCGCGGATACAAGTCTCTGATACGTGTCCCGGTCATCCTTCATGCTGCTTAACTGCTTCATTAACTCCTGAGCTTCCTCCGGACGGTCCCAGAAATCCGGTTCCTCCATGCGGCGCTCTAATTCTTCGATCCTGCGCTCTTTATTAGCGAGGTCAAAGTGAATCCCTCACTTCCACTAATGGTTCGTCAAATGTGTTCAATTCGCTCTTGAACTGGTCTAATTCAACCATTGCTTCACCTGCTTTCTTTTTTGTATTTCTTTTCCATCATACCATCGGCATAGGAGTTATGCAACCTTTTTCCTTATACCACTTTACGTCCGCGTAACAGTTCAGCTCTGCTGAACTGTTACCTGCAAAATCCATTTAAAATCGCCTCCGGCGATGGGATTTTGCACTCATGAATCACATTCTTACGGTCTGCGCAGCATGTGCGCAGACCTGAGTTAAACCCTAACACGTCCGCAGCATTGTTTGTATTTCTTTCCGCTTCCGCATGGGCATGGGTCGTTCGGATATATTTTCTTTTCGGCGCGCTGTACCGGTTTTTTCGGTCCTGTCTCGTCTTTGTTGGTTCCGGTTACTTTAGCCACCTGTTCGCGCTCTACTTTCTGTTCAATGCGTACGTGGTACAGCAGACGCAGGGTATCCTGCTGGATGGATGCCAGCATCTCATTGAACATATCGTAGGCCGTCATCTTGTACTCTACTTTCGGGTTTCTCTGACCATAAGCCTGCAGGCCGATTCCTTCGCGGAGCTGATCCATATCGTCGATATGATCCATCCATTTCTGGTCGATGACTTTCAGCAGAAGCACACGTTCCAGTTCACGGATCTGCTCGATTTCCGGAAATTCTGCTTCTTTTTCTTCATACAGTTTCACAGCCTCTTCTTTCAGATGCTGTTTCAGCTGATTTTTGCTCATTTTCCGTACATCTTCCCGCTGAATCACTTTCACCGGGATCACAGGGATCAGCACTTCGTTCAGCTCTGTCAGGTTCCAGTCTTCCGGATCTGCATTTTCGCCAATGCACAGATCCACGACATTGTCGATGGTATCTGTGATCATCTTGAAGATGGAATCACGCATACTCTCTCCGTCGAGAACACGGAGAGAGTATGCGTGATTCCATCTTCAAGATGATCACAGATAC
>ERZ1036420.431-NODE-431-length-28391-cov-9.418831_pt1 | contig 28391 bp, 26 predicted proteins | sample MGYA00514220_ERZ1036420 | MGnify/ENA primary metagenome ERZ1036420 (study PRJEB33795, sample SAMN09464938) | human gut metagenome | host: Homo sapiens | place: USA: Stanford, California | collected 2016-10 | study: EMG produced TPA metagenomics assembly of the...
AGTTTAACAGATTTTTGGGGATTTTGCGACTGCACTTACAGGGTACTACTCCATACTCAGTGCATTAATCGTGCTGAGAGGGGTTTGGGGATGTGAAGTGTTCCACATTGAACATTCTCACTGGAAGCCCGACAAGCATATTCTGAAAGAAGTGGTTTCGCTTTGGGTTCCAATGTTTTGGAATTCTGTAATCATTGCCGTAGGCGGTATGGCCGTGCAAAAACAGATCAACAGCCAGGGAGCGGCTTTTTCCGGCGGTATCAGCACCGGGGTAAAAATTTTTAACCTGATCGAAGCGGTGATTATGGCGATCCAGTCTGGAACCTGTATTTTTATCGGCCAAAATTTGGGCGCAAAAAAAATCAGGCGGGTAAGCGAAGGGTTGCGGCGTATTACGGTGGTCTCCGAATTGCTCACTTTGGGGATGATTCTGTGCGTATGGCTCTGGGGTGACCGGCTTCTTGCGCTTTTGATGTGGTCACAGGACCCCACCACGTATGAAACGGCTTTCTGCACGGCCTGGGATTCTATCCGTGTAACAGCCTTGGGAACGCTGATCATGACGCCGATGTATCTGCACCGTGGGGCGATACAAACCATGGGATATGCTATATACCCCATGATCGCTGGATGTTTGCAGCTTGTGGCGCGCACGATGACAATATCGTTTCTTCCGCCGCTTTTGGGCAATCTGGGCTATTATCTGCCCGATATAGCGGCGTGGGCGGTTTCATTGGCCGTTGTGTATGCAGCATACCATTATCATATCCGGAAAATGCTGCGGCAGCCGGCCCCGGAGCGGGGAATATAAAAGGAAAAATAAAGCAGGCCCGGAGAAAACTTCAGCTTTCCTTCGGGCCTGCTTTTTGATCGTTTGATTGCAGGCGCCATATCCTATAGGCGGCAGGCGTCATGGAAACAATCTTTTTAAACTGTTTGGTGAAATAGCCTTCATCCTGAAAGCCTACCGCGATGGCGATTTCCTGTACTTGCATATCAGAGCTGACAAGCAGTTCTTTGGCATGCTTGATGCGTATGTTTGTCAGATAAGCGACCATTCCGCTTCCAAAGGTTTCCTTAAACTTACGGCTCAGATAATCTTTGTTGATATGGAAGAGATCGGAATATCTGCATTGATCGAAAGGCTCTTTATAATTCAGCTCCAAATAATCGGCAATCTCATACATAAGGTCCCCGCTTTTTCGCACGGTGTAGATTTCCTGATGAATGTGCTCGAGCACCGAACAGAAGAAGGCGGTAAGGCTTTCTTTTATATTGCACCATGCATCATTTGTTAATGAAAGCGGGAAGGGGCCATTCAGAGGGGACACAGGGGAAAATGAAGTGTACCGGTTGTATAGGTATTCCACCCAGCGGTGATACAGCTTATCAAAATAGAACCAAAGATCTTTCAACAGGCCAAGAGTCATCGGCCTTTCGCCCGACGCAAACTGTATCCAGTGATGTACTGCATTGGAAATAGCGGCGTTGTCTCCGATGAGCAGGGCAGAAAGCATCTGATTTTCCAGTTCAATACTTGTCTTGACCTTTACACGGGGCGTTTCGGCACTGTACCGAACAAGGAGTGTTCGTCCATGTGAGGGCCCGGCGGACAGGAATGCCTGCTGCGCTTCTGCATAGGACTGAGTGAGGGCATCAGGGAACGGATTACAACCGCTGCAGCCGACGTATAATCCGTGAGAAACGGACAACTCCTCTAAAATCTGTACGATCATGCGCTGTGCGTCAGAAAACTCGCTATATAAAAGAATTACAATCTGTCCCATTGTTTGGGTATGATACAACAGCACACCGCAGTTCCATTCTTCCAGCTGGTGAGATATTTTTTTCGCGGCGACATTCAGCCGATCGGAAAAAGCTGTATCCTGAACAGGCCAAAAGAATAGATCACATACCAGCACCATACAATATTGCGCCTTGGCCAGAGTTGCATCACTCTGGCATAATTCGGCATATATTGGAGAAATGTTTCCGTGCTGGAGCAGTTCGCTCAACAGCATTTGCTGATGCTGTCTGGAAATTTCTTTCACCTTGCTGGCTTCAACCCCATTTAGACGGCTGTTCTCTTCCTCATTTTGTACTGCGGATACTGCTTTTTGAAGTGCGGTAATGATTTTATCTTCTTCAATCGGCTTAAGAAGATAGTCGATGCAGCCATACACAAACATGCCTCTCACGCAATCAAAATCACTGTGGCCGGAAATTGAGATGATTTTTGTTGCAGGCGCTTCGTCTGTGATAAACTGGGCCAGATGGATTCCTGTATCATTGCCGATCATAACATCCAGAATTGCAATTTCCGGGCGGTGGGTGCGAATCAGAGCCTGGGCTTCGGGCACGGAGCTGGCCGCAAAAACCTCGCTGATGCCGAGTTCGCTCCAGGGAACCAGCAGTCGAACGGCCTCCACAACATGCTCCTCATCATCTACGATCAGCGCTTTCATATGCATCGGCCTCCTTTCAAAAGAAATTAACCTAGAGAACGGTACGGCAGCTGAAGCACGACCGTAGTTCCGCCCAAGTCGTTTGCAAAAATGCTCACTTCGCAATCCTTACCGAAGTTGAGCAACAGACGCAGAAGCACATTTTCCATTCCAATGGAGGCGCGCCCGCCTGCATCCCGCGAAAAGATGTCCTGTAACGGTACGAAAGCCGGCTGGCTGTTGGCGTGTGCGGTATGCTCCAGAAAGGTTTGACGCAGACATACGACACGTTCGTGCATTTGCTGTGCAAGCTGGGATGATACGGCTTTTCCGTTATCGACAACCGAGACATGTAGCATATTTCCAATTTGTTGTGTTTCAATGTGCAGGATGCTGCCCGGCACCTGCAGAATATTCCCATGCAAGATTGAGTTTTCTACCAAGGGCTGCAGTGTCATACGCGGGATCGCGCATATATCCGTACCCGGCAGGATGGAAAAGGAGATATCCGCTTCATGCTTAAAGCGCATCTGTTGTAATGCGAGATAGCGTTCCACATAATCCAGCTCCGCCTGCAGGGGGACGATGACGGGTTCCAGTACCATAGCATAGTGTAGCATTTGTCCAAAGGAAGAAATAAGGTGGTACTGTTCAAGATCTTGCTTTTTCAAGGCACTTGTGGCGAAACACTGCAGTGTATTATAAATAAAATGCGGATTAATTTGCGCCTGTAGCATCTTCAGTGTAGAACGGATGTAAGCGAGTTCCAGTTCATATTGTTGGATGATATAATATTGTATAGTGGAAAGCATCGACTCGAAGGTGGTTACCAATAGGCCGAGCTCATCGTTGCCCCGATATTCTACATAACTGGAAAGAGGAGAGACATCCTTCCACTTCTTGTTGCGGACAATGGTTTGCATGTAGTCAGTGATACGGCGCAGCGGTTTGGTATAATGCAATACCTGGCTGGCGTTGATGGCGACAACCACACCCAGCCCACATAGAAAAACAGTGATCAATACAAAGGTCTGTATCAAATTGGTTCGATATATTTTTTCCAGAGGAACGGTTTTGACAATCTTCCAGTTAAGATATTTGGATTCCATCTGCCGCTGCAGGACAAGCTGTCCATCCGCAATATAGTAAGAAGCTGCTTGCTCCTGAAGCCGAGCACCATCGGCACAGATCTCGGCCAAATTACGAAAAATAGCAGTTTCGTCCGACGCGGCCAGGATCATGCCGCCCATATCTGCAATATACATCTGTTCGTCATCTTCATAAACGAGTTGACAATTCTGATTTAAAAACGCAATGGGAAAATCGATTGCAACCAGTGCGATGACTTCATCGCCCTGGGGAAGATTGTATACTGGAAACCATAAAGTAAATACCAGTTCATCCGGTGCTTCCCGAACCGGCGCGTCAAAGCGCGTTACATGGCCGTAAGAAGACATCGTATGTGTAGGCTGAACATAAAGGCTACGCCAAGAGGAAAAAGAAGGCAATTCTTCGATGCTGAGAGAAAGCTCGGTAGCCGAGGACTGCAGATATTTGGCAATGTATAAAAAGGATTGGCTCAGCCGAAGAGAAGCGAGAAAAATCTGTTCCGAACCGGAAGTGGAATAATAAACCGTTTGAAGGTAGCTATAAATCTGTTCCATTTGTCCGGTGGTGAGAGGGCCACGGCTATTCTGCGAAAGCAGTGACACAATATCATTGTCCACATAGATACTGCGCGCAGAGGAGATACAGTTTTCAATATAATAATCAATATTATGTACAGATACATCTACAGCGTTTTCAGAACGCTGGACATATTCCTGGACTGAATTCTGGCGTACGGAAAAGAAAAAATAACCACTGAAGAGAAGAATGGACAGAAGGACGGAGACGATTAAAACAGTCATTTGCTTCTGGCCGATGCTTCGGTACCGGTCGCTTTTTTCTCGGCGCTGTTTTTTCATCTTCCCACCTGCTTTGTTTCAAACAATGACAGAACTTGTCGCGCATTTTGTGTGTGCAAAAGGCAATATACGAAACAGGATATACAAAAATATTATAATATGTTTTAAGCTAATTGGCAACTGTGGTTTATAAACCTTCCGCAGAGAAAAATTCTGAACGAGAAAAAACGGAGAGCTGAAAATATGTTATCGGCGCTCCGTTTGCTCTTGGACAATGCTTTCCGTCAAAATTAACAAAGTGATTCAAAGATTTTATTCAGATAGGAGATGTTTGCTGCGCTGCGGTATGTGTATCCGGGCGGAGTAATTCCTCCAAGGCTAGGGCTCCGTCATACCCGATGCCACAGAACGTCTGCAGTGTTTCATGGAAATCATAATGGGTGTGTCCGGGATACCATTGGTCGCTATCGGACGGATGGATGTGGCAGATGCGGCCGTATGTAGTTCTGATTGCGTCGCCAATGGTTGCTTTGCTGATGTTCATTGAAGCAGCATCGATATGCAGCGATGTATGCGCCAGAGCTCCGCTTTGCTTTAGGTGCTCCATACCTTCATGGATGGTACGAAGAAAATCACACCCAAAAAGTTTATCATTTCCCGCCCGACGGTCACGCTACGGAGAGCCAAGCCCTCAAGCACACACAAAACATCGGCAAGACGCTGTTTTTGGGGTATCGGAGGGGCGCCGCAGTCCGTGCTGCTCTCAGCGATTAACCCTATGATAAAGTACCCCACGGAAAGGGGAAAGTTTTTCCACATGGGGCTCCAAATAGTGAATGGGCTCACGTCTGACCTCTGGTTTTGGGGCTACCGAGTTGTAGTCTCTAGCGACATAGGCGGAATGGGTCTGATGAAAGTAAGACAAAGATGGTTTTTCTTCAATAAGGTTCAAAGCGCATCACAGTCCGTTTCTCTGGAGTCCAGGATATGGAGTGCGAAACCGTAAAAAGATACCAATTTTTGTCACTCCTGTATCGGTTTTGTGCCGAATCCCTTCTTGTAGACTGCTCTTAAAATGAATATAACACAAATCAATGACATTTTCGGGCATGACAAAACTTTCATGCTCTCTACTGATATGTTCATGAGCAGTATAACATGGAGGTTTCTACAAAAAGGAAAGCTACATTTCAGCCTCGTTTATAAGGCTAAAATGTAGCTTCCAGATTGGTGCGCCTGACTGGACTCGAACCAGCGGCCTTCCGGGTCGGAGCCGAACGCTCTATCCAAGCTGAGCTACAGACGCACATGTATGAAAACCGACCATGCAGGACGGGATTCAGCTATTTAATTTTAGTCGTCAAACAGTAGTCAGGCTATTGCTTTCACAGAATTGAACACACGATAAAACCGCATGTTTGCAAGCCCTTCGACGTTGAAATGGAAACGTATCACAGTTGACGGAGTACAGAAATATCAACCAGGGAGGCCGTGCGCGCCGTCCCGCACGGCATGCGGCGAACGTGCGTGTCCCGCCCCAAAGCGGGGGACAAAGAGCGGCCCGCGTGCGGCAGCCGGGGCCTTACGGATATCCGGCCGCGCCCAGCCCGCGCACCGTGCGCGGCGCACGTGCGGCGGCGCGCCGCCGCCAGAAGCGCCGCAGGCGGCTTGTCACACTGGGGCTTGCCTGCCAGACGCTGGCCATCGTGCTGCTGGCCGTGCTGCGCCAGACGTCCGCTGCCCAGCCCGCCGGGACGGAGGGCGGCGCCGCCGGGCAGAGCGCCGCTCTGCCCACGGCCGCGGCGCCCCATGAGGGCCCGCCCTATACCATTGCCATCGACGCGGGCCACGGCGGCACCGACATCGGCGCGGAAGGCGTTATCAACGAGATCCAGCTCACAGAAGCAACGATCGGATATCTGGAGGGTTGGCTCACCCAGGACGAGAATTATACGCCCGTGCGCACCCACGCGGCGGATACATTTTCCAAAAACACCGAGCGCGCGGCCGCGGCAAACAGCGCAGGCGCTTCGCTGCTGCTCTCCGTGCACGGCAATTCAGACCCTTATTCCTCTGATTCCTATGGCCTGGAATGCTATCCGCAGCCGCCGGGGCGCACCCATCATGAGGATTCGCTGCGCCTTGCGCATCTCATTGCCGATAAATTCGGCGCGGCGGGCCAGCGCCTGCGCGGCAACGCGGGCGTGCGTTACATCTACTATGCGGGCGACGATGAAAGCGGCTACGAAAAGCAGGTGGTGGAGGAGAGCGACAGCACCGTTTACTCCGAGCAGACCTTTGGCCTTTTGGAAAAAACAGATTGTCCCGCCGTACTGGTGGAGCAGTGCTTTGTTACCAGCGAGGCCGATGTGGCGGCCTGGGGAACGGACGACGGCTGCAGGCGCGCAGCCCGGCTGTATTACGAAGCCATTTGTGAATATTTCGGCACCGAGCCGCTGCCCGGGACATGATGCAAAAAAGCCCCCGCTGCGAACAGCGGGGGCTTTTTTGCCCAAACGACTAAACCGTAAGCCGGGTTCTGTATTAAACGACGATCTATCTCGACTGCATGTTGCCATGCAGCTCCAGCCGCCTCCGGGAACGCGCAGGGCACGCATAGTTCCCATATGGGCGTTGCTCCTGGTAGGGTTTACAGAGCCGCGCAAGTCACCAAGCGCGCTGGTGCGCTCTTACCGCACCTTTCCACCTTTTCCCGCGCAAAACGCGGGTAGTCTATTTCTGTTGCACTATCCCTGGGGTCACCCCCGGCTGCCGTTAGCAGTTACCATTCCCTTGTGGAGCCCGGACTTTCCTCAGAGCGCGTGAAACGCCCCGCCGCCGTATGTTTTACTCGTTTGGGCATCTTAGTATAGCACACATTTTGCAGCATTTGCAACACCGGCGCACAAACTGCAATTTTCTCTTGAAAAAATGCCATTTAATGGGTATAATTTTATGTATGGGAATTTATAAATATCCGCGCCTTGGGCGCGGGCAATAGGAAAAGGGGAAAGATTATGTTTAAAAACGATTATCTGGCGCGCGTGTATGACGAAGTAAGCGGGCGCAGCGCGGGCGAAACCGAATTTTTGCAGGCTGTGCGCGAGGTGCTGGAGAGCCTGGAGGCTTATGTGGAAAAGCATCCCGAATTGGAACAGCAAGGCATTCTGGAGCGTATGGTGGAGCCGGAACGCTTCATTCAGTTCCGTGTTTCCTGGGTGGACGACGCGGGCAAGGTGCATGTGAACCGCGGCTACCGCGTGCAGTTCAACTCCGCCATCGGCCCGTACAAGGGCGGCCTGCGCCTGCATCCTTCCGTCACGGCGTCCGTCATTAAGTTCCTGGGCTTTGAGCAGGTGTTCAAAAACAGCCTTACGGGCCTGCCCATGGGCGGCGGCAAGGGCGGCAGCGATTTTGACCCGAAAGGCAGATCCGACGCAGAGATCATGCGTTTCTGCCAGAGCTTTATGACGGAGCTTTCCAAGCATATCGGCCAGTTTACCGACGTGCCCGCCGGAGACATCGGCGTGGGCGCGCGGGAGATCGGTTATATGTTCGGCCAGTACAAACGCCTGCGCAACGAAGTGACGGGCGTGCTGACGGGCAAGGGCCTTTCCTACGGCGGCAGCCTGGTGCGTCCGGAGGCCACCGGCTACGGCCTGTGTTACTTTACCGAGGAAGCCCTCAACTGCATGAAAAACGACAGCTTTAAGGGCAAAACGGTGGTGATCTCCGGCAGCGGCAACGTGGCCATCTACGCCACGGAGAAAGCTACCCAGCTGGGCGGCAAGGTCGTGGCTTTGTCCGATTCCACGGGCTATGTCTACGACAAAAACGGCATCGACCTGGATGTGGTGAAGGAGATCAAGCTGGCCCGCCGTGCCCGCATCTCCGAGTATGTTAAGGCGGTGCCCGCCGCCGAGTATCACGAAGGCTGCAGCGGCATCTGGAGCATCCCCTGCGATATCGCGCTGCCCTGCGCCACGCAGAATGAGATCGACGAGGCCAGCGCCAAGCTGCTTGCCGCAAATGGCTGCAAGGTAGTGTGCGAGGGCGCGAACATGCCCTCCACGCCGGAGGCGATCAACGTGTATCTGGAAAACGGCATGCTCTACGGCCCGGCCAAGGCCGCCAACGCGGGCGGCGTGGCCACCAGCGGCCTGGAGATGAGCCAGAACTCTCTGCGCCTGTCCTGGACATTCGAGGAAGTGGACGAGCGTTTGCAGAATATCATGAAGAATATTTTCCACAATGCTTATGACGCCTCCAAGGCATGCGGTGCGGAAGGAAACCTGATGGTGGGCGCCAACGTGGCGGGCTTTATCAAGGTGGCCGACGCCATGCTCGCCGAGGGTATTGCGTATTAAGCATCAACCGTACAAAACCGGGCAGGGGCCGCACAGAGCGGCCCCTGTTTTTTGCCTGCCGGGACGGCGGGGCATCCATGGGAAAGGAGCGGAGCGCATGACGCTGGAATTTACGGTGGAGCAAAAGGAAAACGGTATGCTGCTGCGGGACTTTCTGCGCAAACGCGGTGTTTCGGCAGCGTTGGCCAAGGGCGTGAAGGCCTCGGACGGCTTTTTCCGGGACGGCGCGCCCGTACACACGGATATGCGCCTTTCAGCGGGCCAGCGGATTTCCTTTGCGCTGCCTCCGGAGCCTCCTACGGAGGTGCTGCCCCAGGCGCTGCCGCTGGATATCCTGTATGAGGATGCCCATGCAATGGTGCTGAACAAGCCCGCGGGACAAACGGTACACCCCACCCGGGGGTATGCGGACGGCACGCTGGCCAATGCTTTCCGCGGCCGGATGGCCGCGCGGGGCAGCGCGGCCGTGTTCCGTCCGGTGAACCGGCTGGACAGGGGAACCTCCGGCCTTGTGCTGTGCGCGATGAACGCCTATGCCGCGCCGCTGCTGGCCGCCGCGGTGCAAAAAGTGTACTATGCCGTGGCCGAGGGGCTGGTGGACGGGGAGGAGGGCGCCATCGACGCGCCCATTGCGCTGGCGCACGGGTCTATCATTCAGCGGTGCGTGTGCGGCCGGGGGCGGCCCAGCCGCACGGAATACCGGGTGCTGGCACGGGGCGGAGGGCACACACTGCTGCGGGTGGTGCCCGTCACGGGGCGCACACATCAGATCCGTGTGCATTTCGCGTCCCGGGGGCATCCGCTGGCGGGCGACGGCATGTACGGCGGATGTCCGGAGCACATGGCGCGCCCGGCGCTGCACTGCGGCGCGGTATCGTTTGGCCTGCCGGGGGAGAATGCGGCGCACACAGTGCACGCGCCGCTGCCCGAAGACATGCGTGCGCTGCTGGCGGCGTGCGGCATCCGGGCGGAAGATTTCGGCATTTGACCCCTTCCGTGTGTTGATACAAATGTGAAAAAAGGTATGCGTCGCCGCGCTGGAAAGGGATTAAACTTGCATCGTGGGCAAAATAGTGTATAATAATAAAGTTCGGACCCCCGCTCTGACCGGCGCTCCTGTGCCGGGGATGCAGATGGAACCGGACATTTGCCTGTTTCTGCACCGCGCTTTGCGCGGCTGGCATATCCCCACGGAGACCCGGAAAGGAGGGGGCGTATGGCTGCAAGGAAACGCTGGCGCAGGTATATCCCGGACGACGAGATATCCGTGCGCGCTTTCCTGCATTTGATCGGCCGCCTGTTTTATTATGTCGGCCTTCATTCGGAATATTTTCTGCTGAACTTCGGCCGCGGCGCACGCGCCGCCGTACTGGCGCTCTGGCACGGCGTGTGCTGGATGCTGGCGCTGGGCGCCAATATTCTGCGGCCGTTTTTTGCCGCTGTATGGGAGGATCTGCGCGCCCCCTGGCGGCAGATGCGCAGCGGGCTGCGCAACATCCGCCAGGTAGTGCGTGAAGAACGGGAGGCCGGCGGCTCGCCGGCGGGCAAAGGACTTGCCTATTTCTTCCGCGGCGTTTTGGCGTACAAGCACCTGCTCCTGCGCGGTCTGGCGTATCTGCTGCCTGCGGCCGCGCTGGGCGTGCTGCTCGTTACCGTGGACGGTGTTCTGTCCTCTACTTTTGCACTGCGGGTGGAATTCCGCGGCGAATTCGTGGGCTTCATTGCCAACGAAAGCGTTTATGATGCGGCGCACGCGGATATTCTGGACCGCATCCAGAATGTGGACACGGGCGAGGACTGGAAAGCGCGCCCGGAATATACGCTCACCATTGTGGATCAGGCGGCGCTGTATTCCCAAGGCGAACTGACGGACCGCATCATCGAGACATCATCTGCTGAATTCCGCGAGGCGACAGGCGTCTATGTCAATACGGAGTTCATCGGCGTTACGGCGGATTCCGCCGCGTTGACACAGGCGCTGGAGGCTCTGAAAGAGCCTCTTTACGAAGGACATGAAAATGACGACAGCTGGCGTGTGGAGTTCCAGCAAAATGTGGAACTTAAGCCAGGCCTGTATTTCACCAGCACCATTGTCACACTGGACGATCTGCTGGCGCGCCTGCACGGAACGGCTCCCGTGGAGCTTTCCGACGGCAATATCCTGGTGGGCTGGGATATGCTGGGCGTGCAGGCGGTGCAGAATGTGACCCGCACCGTTGAAACTGCGGCCGAGCCGCAGGTCATCAATGACCTCGAGCTGGAGTGGGGCCGCGAAGTGGTGGAGCAGGAGGCTTCACCGGGCCTGGAGGAAGTAAACGAGGACGTCGTTTATATCGACGGCCAGGAGGTACAGCGCATTCAGACGCGTGAGCCGACCGTGCTGGTGGAGGCGGTGCCGCAGATCACGCGGTACGGCACGTATAACCCCTACGGCGGCACTGCGGGAGACCCGGCGACAGGTGAATTCACCTGGCCGGTACCAGATTATAAGGGCATCAGCCGCTGGGCCTCACGCTATCACCGCGGGGCGGATATCACGGCGCGTTACGGTACGACCATTGTTGCGGCGGATAACGGCGTGGTGGAAGTTGCGACAGACGCGCGCGGCACGGCATGGTGGACGTACGGAAAATTTGTCAAGGTCGACCATGGCAACGGCTTCGCCACTGTGTATGCGCACTGCTCCGAGCTTCTGGTGCAGCAGGGTGAATATGTAGTGAAGGGCCAGCCTATCGCACGCGTGGGTTCCACAGGGTATTCTACGGGCAACCACTGCCATTTTGAGATCCAGGTGAATGGCCAGTGGACAGATACCCGAAGGTATGTCATGCCTTAAGGATACACCACGCAATTCACCGGCGTGCTTCCCCGCTTAGGCGGCGTAGGCGCGCGGAGAATTGACCGAGTGCCGTTCGTGAACACACAAGGCCGGGCGTACAGCGCCCGGCCTTTACATTGGTGACAAAAAATTGACGAATCATGCCGTTTTTGTTGCAAAAAGCCTGGCAAATGGATATAATAAGTGCGGTTGTGACAGAGCCTTTCCGCACGTTCAGTTAATTTGTGCCAAATCCTGTCGAATATGCATTTATGCTTTTAATCTGTGCAAAATTAGTGTATACTAAAAGAGTTACCATGCGCTCTATGCGCGGCCTTTCGGCCCGATCCTATAAAGAACGCTCAAAGGAGAGTACGTCTATTGGAAAAGTTTGTCATTCACGGCGGTAAACCGCTGGTGGGCGAAGTCGAGATCAGCGGCGCGAAAAATGCGGCGGTCGCCATCCTGCCGGCCACCATTCTTGCAGGCGGTAAATGTGTGATCGAGAACCTGCCCAATATCAGCGACGTCAGTGCCTCTGTGGACATCCTCAGCGCCATGGGCGCGCATGTGCGCGTCATCAACAAGCACACGCTGGAGATTGACACCGCCCATATCACCGCCACCAGTGTGCCCAACGAGCTTTCGCGCCAGATGCGCGCCTCTTATTATTTTCTGGGCGCGCTGCTGGGCCGTTTCGGCAAAGCCACCGTGGCCATGCCCGGCGGCTGTAATCTCGGCCCGCGCCCCATCGACCAGCACCTCAAGGCGTTTGTAGCCCTCGGCGCGAAGGACTCGGTGGAATACGGTATGATCAGTGTGGAGTCCGACAGCCTGCGCGGCGAGGACGTGTTTTTCGATACCGTTTCGGTGGGCGCCACCATCAACGCCATGCTGGCGGCTGTGATGGCCGAGGGCCAGACCGTGCTGGAAAACGTGGCCAAAGAGCCCCACATTGTTGACGTTGCCAACTTTTTGAATATGATGGGCGCGGACGTGCGCGGCGCGGGCACCGACGTCATCAAGATCCGAGGCGTCAAGCAGATGCACGGCTGCACCTATTCCATCATCCCGGACCAGATCGAGGCGGGTAGTTACATGGTTGCCGCCACGATTACAGGCGGCAACGTACTCATCAAAAATGTCATCCCCAAGCATCTGGAACCTATCACCAGCAAGCTGGAAAAGGCGGGCGCCACCATTGAGGAGTTCGACGATTCCCTGCGGGTGTACCGCACGGGCGACCTGGAGCCGCTGAATATCAAAACAATGCCGCATCCCGGTTTCCCCACCGATATGCAGCCGCTGATGACCGTGCTGCTCACATTGGCAAAGGGGACGTCCATCATCACCGAAGGGATTTGGGAAAACCGTTTTCGTTATGTGGATGAGCTGACCCGTATGGGCGCGAACATCCAGGTGGACGGGCGCGTGGCTGTGATTGAGGGCGTGCAGGAGCTGCTGCCGGCCCCCATGCGCGCGGCGGACCTGCGCGCGGGCGCGGCACTCGTGGTTGCGGCGCTGGCGGCGGACGGCGTTTCCGAAGTGGACGAGATCTGCCACATCGAACGCGGCTACGAGGATATCGTGGAAAAGCTGCGGGGGCTCGGCGCGGACATCAAGCGGGTGGAAAAGCCCGCGGGCGTGCTGCGGCAGGCTGCGCTGTAAGCTTACAAAAAGCAGAACGGAAGGAGCGTTTCGGCTCCTTCCGTTTTTGAATGTTAAAAGGGAGGCTGCGCATGGCGCGTTTTACCACGCTGTATTCCGGTTCCTCGGGCAATAGCGCCCTGGTGGAGGAAAACGGCCGTTACTTACTGGTGGATATGGGCAAGAGCTGCCGCATGACGCAGAACGCGCTGAAAGGGTTGGGGCTGCCGCTGGCGGACCTGGGCGGCATCCTTGTCACCCACGAGCATTCGGACCATGTGAGCGGTCTTGCCATCTTTTTAAAATATCACCCTGTGCCGGTGTACGGCAGCGCGGCCACGCTGGATTATCTGGCTTGCCGGGGCCTTGTGCCGCCGGGCGCGGAATTGATAGACATCGACGGCCGCACCGAGGACGTGTGCGGTTTTGCGGTGCAGAGCTTTGAAACGAGCCACGACTCTGTGGCCTGCCGGGGTTACCGCATCACCACGCCTTTGGGCCGGGTGGCAGGCGTCGCAACAGACCTTGGCTATGTGAGCGACGAGGTGCTGGCGAACCTCTTGCTGGCGGATGTGGTGGCGCTGGAAGCCAATTATGATTATAATATGCTCATGACGGGGCCGTATCCATATTATCTGAAAACGCGCATTGCGTCCCAGCGCGGGCATCTGTGCAATGAGGAGAACGCGGCCACGCTGGTGCGTCTGCTGGAGAACGGATGTGAAAGGTTCGCGCTGTGCCATATCAGCCAGGAGAACAATACCCCGGAGCTTGCGCTGGAAAGCGTGCGCGCCGCGCTGCTGGGCGCGGGCGTTGTGCCGGGGCGGGACTGCGTTGTGAATGCGGCGCGCCGCCACGAGGTATCGCCCATCATTGAATTTTAGGCGCGCCGTGCGGCGGCCGCCGGATAACAGGAGGGAAGCATTGTGCAGACCATTACGCTCATCGCGCTGGGGAAGCTGAACGCGGATTATTACGCAAAGGCCGCCGCCGAATATGCAAAGCGTCTTTCAGCCTATTGCAGGCTGAACATCGTGGAGCTGCCGGAGGAGCCCATTGCGGAAAAAAACGCTTCGCCCGCCGTCATCGGCAAGGCGCTGGAAAAAGAGGCGCGCGCCATTCTGGCTGCCGTGCCCAAGGGCAGCGGCCTGGCGGCGCTGTGCGTCGAAGGAAAACAAAAAACCAGCGAGGAGCTGGCCGCGTATCTGGACGAGCGCGCGGGCAGCGGCGCGGGGGACGTGGCGTTCGTGATCGGCTCGTCCCACGGGCTTGCGGACAGCGTAAAGCAGACGGCGTCTCTGCGGCTTTCCATGAGCAAAATGACATTCCCGCACCAGCTTGCGCGGGTGATGCTGCTGGAGCAGCTTTACCGCGCGTTTTCCATCAACCACGGCGGAAAATACCACAAGTGACCCAAAAGCGCCCCGCGCACGGCCGGACGGACACCGGACCGATGTGCGGGGCGCTTTTTGCGGCTGCCGCTCCGGGCGTTAATCCGGACGGCGCTCCCGGTAGGCGAGCGCTTCGTCGGGCGCTTTCATTTTGCCGATGCAGAACAGCAGGACGGCAACGCCCAGCAGGGCGAGGATGCATTTTCCAAAGGTTTTCATAGAGGGCTTCATCCTTTCGTTTTGAAGTGGAGCAAAGAGGCGTCACGCCTCCACAAGGCGGTAATAGGTACGCGCGGTAATGCGGTATACCACCACATACGCGGCGGCGAAAATGAGAAATGTGACGGCCGTGCAGCCGAAGAACAAAAGCCGGTTCACCATTCCGAACACAAGAAGCATGTTGCAGATGATCTCAAAGGCGAACACCATATGCAGCGCAGCCATGAGCAGCGGCAGGAAAAACACCAGCAATATCTGTTTGTTGATGGCGCGTTTGACCTCTTTCCGGCTCATGCCCACCTGCTGCATGATGCGGAACCGGTCGTGATCCTCATAGCCCTCGCTGATTTGTTTGTAGTAGATGATCAGCACCGTGGCCATCAGGAACAGGCACCCCAGGAAGATGCCAAGGAACAGGAAGCTGCCGTACATGGCGTTCCACTCGGTATATAGCTCGGAGCGGGCATAAATGCCGCAGATACCGTTAAGCCGCGTCCATAGATCCTCCTGCAATGCGGCGATCTGCTCCGGCGTGGCGTCCACGTCGAAGGCGGCGCTGTAAGCGAACTGTTCCTGCGTTCCGCCCATGGCACGGTACAGGGAAGTGGCTTCTTCATCCGGAACAACGAGGATAAGGCCGGTTATGGCGGTGTAGTTGCCGGAGCCGATATAAGGGCTCTCGTCCAGCCGCTGTGCGATATGAACAGCCTGCCCGCCGAGAGTAACGGTATCCGAAAGCACAAAGTTTCCCGTGGGATAGGCAAGGGCTTCGCCGGAAGCGAGCTGGAAGTTTGTGCCGAAAGTAGAATTATAGTCTGAAAGAGGGACAAGTGAGACCGCAACAACCTCTCCGGAACTCACCGAAGCAGGCGCGTCTTCGTAGGAACCGTCGACAGAAATCACATTAAGGCTACGGCTGCGGCCGGCGATGGGATTTTTGATTTCCAGGCCCAGCGCCCGGGTGCTTTGTGCAAAAGCATCCTGAACCGCCGGCGCATTTTCCGCTGCGGTAGAATTGCTGCAAATTTCTCTGGGGTACATGCTTGTCACCATGTCATTGCGCCCCATGTACAGGCTTACGGTAGTAGAGATCGTGACGAGCACCATCGTAGAAAGGATGCAGATGGCCGCAAGGCCGGCGGCGTTCTGCTTCATGCGGTACATCATGCCGGAGACGGCAATGAAGTTGTTGGGCCTGTAATAGAAATTCTTGCGGCGCCGCAGGGCTTTCAGCAGCGCGATGCTGCCGGCGGTGAACAGGCAGAACGTACCCAGAATGACAAGGAATACAGCGACAAAAAACAGCAAAAGCGCATTCAGCGGGCTTTTGAAATATACGGCGATAAAATAGCCGCCTGCCAGCGCGGCCAGGCCCGCAAAGGTGAGAAGCCAGGAGGTTTTTGGCTCTTTTTCGCCTTTCTGCCCGCCGTGGAGCAGCTCCACCGGGTTGGCAAGGCGGATGTGCACCATGTTGTACAGCAGTGTCGCGCCGTAGATGCACGCGAACAGCACCACAGTGGTGACGAGCGACGGCACCGAGACGGAGAACGCCAGCGGCGTTGCGAAATCCAGCAGATACAGCAGCGCCATGAACAGCAGCTTTGAGAATAATACGCCGAACACAAGCCCCAGCGCCAGACACGCAATTGCGGTGAACAGTGTTTCAAAAAACAAAACCAGCGCAACGTGCCGCTTTTCCATTCCCAGTACACAGTAAAGGCCGAGTTCCTTTTTGCGCCGCTTGATGAGAAAGCTGTTGGTGTAGAACATCAGCGCAATGCAGAAAACAGCAATAATGCCCGTGCCCAGAAAAAAGATGGTCATGGCGATGGCGGCGCCGGGCACCTCCATCAGCCCCTCGTTCATGGCGATGGACTGCATGATATAGTACGTCATGATGCATACGATACTAGTGAGCATATAGGGAAAGTAGGTGCTTTTGTTTTTGCCAAGGTTCGTCAGCGCCAGTTTGGGGTAAAGCGCGTTAGCCACGGTCCGCCCCTCCCGTCGTCAGCATGGTGAGCGTATCGCCGATCTTGGCGAACATCTCGTCGCTTGTCATATTGCCGCGGTAAAGCTGATGGAACACCACGCCGTCCTTGATGAACAGCACACGGCCCGCATGGCTGGCCGCCCGCGTGGAGTGCGTCACCATCAATATGGTCTGGCCGCCGCGGTTGATCTCGCCGAACATACGCAGCAGCTTTGTGGTCGCCTTGGAATCCAGCGCGCCCGTAGGCTCGTCCGCCAGCACAATCTCCGGCTTTGTGATAAGCGCGCGGGCCACGGCTGCGCGCTGTTTCTGTCCGCCGGAGACCTCGTAAGGGTATTTGTCCAGCAGAGCTTCAATACCGAGCTGCCGCGCGATGGGCGCAAGGCGGGCGGCCATTTCAGCGTGGCCCTTGTGCGAGAGCACAAGCGGCAGAAAGATATTGTCCCGCAGGCTGAACGTATCCAGCAGGTTGAAATCCTGGAACACGAAGCCCAGATGCTCACGCCGGAACTGGGACATTTTGCTGTCCTTGATTTTGGTGATATCCCCGCCCGAAAGGCGCACTGCGCCGCTGGTGGGCTTGTCCAGCGCGGCAAGGATGTTCAGCAGAGTGGTTTTTCCGCTGCCGCTCTCGCCCATGATGGCGACGTATTCGCCCTCCTCTACGGTGAAATTTACGTCCCGCAGGGCCTCTACCTGTACTGCGCCGAAGCGCGCGGTATATACCTTTTGTAAGTGTTCAACTTCAAGCAATGGCATAAAGCAGCCTCCTCAAAAAATAGCGCCGGCTGTCCGCCCGCGCCGTTCCGGATCTCCGGTGTGCTTTCATTATAGTATCCTGTCCGCCACGCCTGCCATAACATACGCTTACGATTGGCGCGTTCCGGCTTACAAAACCGTAAGGAACGCACCTGCGGCAGCAGACAAAAACGGCGCGCGCCAGACGCTGAACGCCTGCCGTGCGCCGAAGCGATTACTCCACCACCAGCGTGCCGCGGGCAAAGCAGATGCACACCGCCGTCCCTTTTCCCGGCTCGGAGCGGATGGAAATCGTGTGCCCCAGCTTTTGCAGCACCTCATGGCACAGATACAGGCCCAGCCCTGTACTGCGCTGGCCGCCGCGCCCGTTGTAGCCGGTAAAGCCGCGCTCGAAAATACGGGGCAGGTCCTCTGCGCGGATGCCAAGGCCCGTGTCCTCGACGACCAGCGTATCGGGCGAGTCCTTGGCCAGATACACACGCACCGTGCCGCGCGGCGTGTACTTGGCCGCGTTGGTAAGGATCTGTTCCAGCACAAAGGAGAACCATTTTTTATCCGTGAGGACCGTGCCCGGCAGGGAGCTGATCTGCAGCGTTGTGCTTTTCTGATGGATGAACAGAGTGGACACCTTTTTTACGCTCTCCCGCACAAGGGCCTCCAAAGGGACCTCCTGTGGCGAGAGATCGGCATGGATAGAACCGATGCGCAGATAGCCCAGCACCATGTCCACATACTGTTCGGCCTTGAACAGCTCCTGGGCAAAGGCGCTGCGGCCAGGGATATCCGGGCTTTCCTGCAGCAGAAGGCGCATGGCCGCCAGCGGGGTTTTGATCTGGTGGGACCAAAGCGTATAATATTCCGTCGCATCGGCTTCGCGGTGGGCGGCGTCTGCCGCGGCAGAAAGACGGTTGCGCTCCAGAGCGGCAATGATATCGCCATAGTCTTTCTCCAAAATATCCCGGGGTGCAGGCAGCGCTGCCAGCTTGGTGGCGCACTGGGCACGCAGCATGCGCAGCGCGGCATGCCGGCGGTAATACCGGGCAAAGCCGGAAAAAAAGAACACGGCTCCCACAGCGCCTACAAGGCAGCATGTGTATAGGGGCAGCTCCAGCGGCGCGCGGTACAGAATGGTCACCACGAACAGCGTGGCGCCGCCCAGCGCCACCAGCAGGAACGCCCGGAGCATGCGGCGGCAGTAGCTGAAAAATACAGGCAGAAGCTCCCGTGCGCCCATCATGTCTCATCCACCAGGTAACCCAGGCCCTTCTGTGTGCGGATGAGTCCCTCCAGGCCGATTTCCGCCAGATGGGCACGCAGGCGCGCCACGTTAACCGTGAGGGTATTGTCGTCGATGAAGCTGTCGCTTTCCCACAGGGCCTGCATGATGTCCTCCCTGGGAACCGTGCGGCCCCGGCGCTCGAGCAGAAGCTGCAAAATGCGGAACTCGTTTTTCGTCAGCTCCAGCTTTTGGCTGTTGTAGTGCAGCGAGGCGTCTTTTAGATCCAGCACCGCACCGCGGCAGGCCAGTGCGTTTACACCGGCGCCGAAATCGTATGTGCGGCGCAGAAGCGCCTCGATTTTGGCAATGGCCACGTTCAGGTCAAAGGGCTTGGCCAGGAAATCGTCTCCGCCCATGTTCAGCGCCATCACAAGGTTCATGTTGTCGCTGGCGGAGGAGATGAACAGCACGGGCGTTTTGCTGATTTTGCGGATCTCGCCGCACCAGTGATAGCCGTCGTAAAAGGGAAGCGAAATGTCCAGCAGAACAAGGTGGGGCGCTTGCTGAACAAACGTTTCCAGAACGTGTTGGAAATCTGTTACATGAGATGCTTCATAGCCCCATTTTGCAAGCTGGCGCTCCAGCACCTCGGTAATGGTGGGGTCGTCCTCCACAAGCAGTATTTTATACATCTGTCGCTCTCCTTCCCGCCCTGCGGGGCGCCGTGCATTGCGGTATGCCTGAAAAATACGTCGTTCTTGTAACGCGGCAGAAGGGCCTGATTCCTCAATTTTGGAAAAAAGAATATCCATTTCTTGAAAATGGGCAATGCTGTGATAAAATAACTATGAATGAAAACCGCTTCTGAGAAAAGGGATGTGAAAGTTTGAAAGCACTGTTCCGCTATTTTGACGGTTACCGCAGGCAGCTCGTTCTGGGGCCTTTGTTCAAGCTGACGGAGGCCGTTCTGGAACTGTTTGTGCCGCTGCTGATGGCAAATATCATCGACGTGGGCATTAAAAACGGCGACGTGAAATACGTCGTTACGCACGGCCTGTTTATGCTTGGGCTGGGTGCGGTGGGCCTTGCCTGCGCGCTGACGTGCCAGTATTTTGCGGCTGTGTGCGCACAGGGCTTCGGCCGCAGCCTGCGCAAAGACCTGTTCCGCCATGTGTTCAGCCTGTCCCAGGCCGAGTATGGCTCTGTGGGCACGAACTCGCTCATTACGCGCCTCACCAGCGACGTGAATCAGGTGCAGACGGGTGTGAACATGTTTATCCGCCTGGCCATCCGCGCGCCGTTCCTTACCGTCGGCTCCATTGTGATGGCCTTTACCATCAACTGGAAGATCGCGCTGGTGTTTCTGCTTTCTACACCGCTCATCGTGTTCGTGCTGTACCGCGTTATGGGCCGCAGCCTGCCTGAATACACCCGTATCCAGCGCCAGCAGGACGTTATCTCCCGCCTTGCGGGTGAAAACCTGGAGGGAGCGCGGGTCATTCGTGCCTTTTCAAAGCAGGACAGCGAGATTGAACAGTTCCAGCAGGCGGGAGACACGCTGTCCGACATTACCATCCGCGTGGGCAAGCTCTCGGCGGCGCTCAACCCCATCACTTCGGTTATCGCAAACCTTGCCATTGTGGCCATCGTCTGGTTCGGGGGCCTGTTTGCGCAGGACGGAGGCATCGAGCAGGGCCAGATCATCGCCATGGTGAACTATATGACGCAGACGCTGCTGGCGCTCATCGTTCTGGCGAACATCATCGTTATCCTCACGAAGGCGCTGGCCAGCGCGAAGCGCGTAAGCGAAGTGCTGGCACAGGAAAGCTCTATGCCGGAGCCGCGCCAAAGCGCCGCGGAGAAGCCCGGTGCGCCGCGCATTGAGTTCGAAAGCGTGCGTTTTGCTTATCCGGACGCGGGCGAGGACGCCGTGGAGGGCGTCAGCTTTTCCGTACAGCCGGGCCAGACGCTGGGAATCATCGGCGGCACGGGCTGCGGCAAAACAACTTTGGTGCGCCTGCTGACGCGGGACTACGACGTGACGGGCGGCGCGGTGCGCGTGGACGGCACGGATGTGCGGGAATATACCTCCCGGCGGCTGCACGCCAAGATCGGTCTTGTGCCGCAGGCGGCGCAGCTGTTCAGCGGCACGGTGCGCAGCAATTTGCAGCTGGGCGCGGAAAACGCGCCGGACAGCGCGCTGTGGAAGGCTCTGGAGGTGGCCCAGGGCGCCGATTTTGTACGCGGCAAGCCCGACGGCCTGGATACTCCCGTAGAGGAAGGCGGCAAAAACCTCTCCGGCGGCCAGAAGCAGCGCCTGACCATCGCGCGGGCGCTGGCGAAGCAGCCGGATATCCTGGTTTTGGATGATTCCGCCTCGGCTCTGGACTACGCCACCGATGCGGCGCTGCGCCGCGCGCTGCGGGCGCAGACGGAAAATATGACGGTCGTGATGATCTCTCAGCGGGCGTCCACCATCAAAAACGCGGACCGCATCCTTGTGCTGGACGACGGGCGGCAGTGCGGTTTCGGCACCCATGAGGCGCTTTTGGAAAGCTGCGGGGTTTACCGAGAAATTTGCCGTTCGCAGGGCATTGTAACAGAGGAGGTGGGCGCATGAAACGGAGAACCGTTAAACGCATCCTCACCTACGTGCGGCCCTACCGCGCGGCGTTTGCGACCTCTTGCGCCAGCGCGCTGCTGTATGTGCTTTTTACCCTGCTTGGGCCGGTGTTCACAGGGCGCGCCATCGACAACATCCTCGGCCCGGGGCAGGTGGACCTGCGCGGCGTACTGTACTATCTGGCGCTGCTGGGCATTTCGGTGCTGCTGGCCGCAGCCAGCCAGTGGGTAATGAATGTCTGCACCCGCAAGATTTCCAGCAGGGCGTCCAATGATATGCGCGGCGAAGCATTCCGCGTGCTGAACCGCACGCCGCTGAAGTACATCGACGGCCACACGCACGGCGACATCATCAGCCGAATGGTCAACGATGCGGATCTTGTAGCCGAGGGGCTTCTGCAGGGCCTGACACAGCTTTTGCCGGGAGTGGCTACCATTCTGGGCACGCTTGTGGTGATGGCTGTGCTGAATCCTGTCATCGCGCTGGTCGTGGTTTTGGTGACGCCGGTGTCCATTGCTTTTGCGGGCTTCGTTGCCAGGCGCACAACAGGCTTTTTCAAGGCGCAGAGCGCTGCGCAGGGCCGTCTGTCGGGTTTTGTCAACGAGATGGTTGCCGGGCAGAGCGTCGTAAAGGCCTTTGGCTACGAGGACCGGTGTTTCGCACAGTTCGACGTCATCAGCGACGAGCTGTACGACACGGGCCTGAAAAGCGTGTTTTATTCTTCTGTGACGAATCCGGGCACGCGTTTTGTCAATGCCATCGTCTACGCGGCGGTAGGTGTTATCGGCGCGATCTCGGCCATTGGAGGTTCCATTACGGTGGGCCAGCTGAGTTGCTTTTTGACGTATGCGAACCAGTACACCAAGCCCTTCAACGAGGTGACGGGCGTGCTGACGCAGCTTCAGACGGCTGTGGCCAGCGCCGAGCGCCTGTTCGCCGTTATCGACGAGCCGACCGAACGCCCGGATGCGCCGGACGCCCTTGCCCCCACGGCCTGCGGGGGCCGTGTGACGGCCAGCCATGTGGACTTTGCCTATGTTCCGGCGGTGCCGCTCATTGAGGATTTCAACCTGGATGTGATGCCGGGCCAGCGCATCGCCATCGTGGGGCCGACGGGATGCGGCAAGACGACGCTCATCAACCTGCTCATGCGCTTTTACGAGGTGGACCGGGGTGAGATCGCCGTGGACGGGAACAGCATTGCCAAACTGCGGCGCAGTGCGCTGCGGGGCATGTACGGCATGGTGCTGCAGGAGACCTGGCTCAAATGCGCTACCGTGCGCGAGAATATCGCCTACGGCAAGCCGGACGCCACGGACGAGGAGGTAAAGGCCGCGGCGAAAGCCGCTTATGCCCACGGCTTTATCAAGCGTCTGCCGCAGGGATATGATACCGTCATTGCACCGGGCGGCGGAAACCTTTCGGCGGGGCAGAAGCAGCTTTTGTGCATCGCGCGTATCATGCTGTGCCAGCCGCAGATGCTCATACTGGACGAAGCAACATCCAGCATCGACACCCGCACCGAAATGCTGGTGCAGCAGGCGTTTGAAAAGCTGATGCAGGGACGCACCAGCTTTGTGGTGGCGCACCGGCTGTCCACGATCCAGTCTGCGGACCGTATCCTTGTGATGAATGCCGGGCATATCATCGAACAGGGAACGCATGCCGAGCTGCTGGCGAAGCAGGGCTTTTACGCAAACCTGTACAACAGCCAGTTCGCCGTGGAATAACGGACGGCAGAGGATGAAACGAAAAAACAGGCGGCCCGGAAAATGCTCCGGGCCGCCTGTTTTGCTGGTGTTATTTTCCCCGCGTGCGGAAGCTGCGCCACAGCCGCGCGGCAAGCCCCGCAACCACGAGCACAGCTGCCGCTCCCTCCCAAAAGCCGCGCCAGAATCCATCCGGCGCACCGAACCATGCCAGCACAAGGCTGGCGCAGAAGGCCAGCGCGCCCAGGGGCAGGCCCCAGGTGAGCAGGGAAGTGACACGATCCTCGATGCCGTTCATGCCGGACGCCCCTTTCAGAATTTTCGCATATAATAAAACCGAAGCGCCTTGGTGGTGACGGCCGTGAACAAAGCCGCGCCCAGCAGCGTCATGCATACCGTGGCGCTCCAGTAGTCCGCGGCCAGCGCCGCAAGCACGAGCCCGGGCACAACGACCCAGAACGCCTGCCGTCCGGCCTTCTGCCATAAAAGGGCTTCGCGCTCGTCGGTGGCCTTCGTATACATCTTATGCAGCAGCACGTCGTCACGAAGCATTTTTGTAAGGCGGATGCAAATAAAAGCGGCGGAGATGCCCAGCGCGGAAAGCGCGCCGGTGAGCAGGTCGGCATAATAAGGAAACCGAGCGCCCGGCACACCGCCCCGGTGGCCCCAAAAGTGCGCGCAGAACACCGCTGCGGCGCACAGAAGGATAAAGACGCGCAGCAGCCGAAGGCGTATGCGCACTGTTCTCCGGAACTGCTCCAGGGTGATCTGTTCCATCATCGTTCATTCCTCCCCATCCAGGTCGCTGAAGTCGAACACATCCTCAATCGCAAGCCCAAAATACCGCGCCAGCTTGTGGGCAAGAGGCAGAGATGCGGTGTATTTGCCCACCTCGATGGAGGTAATGGTCTGGCGCGTCACACCCACGGCCTGGGCAAGCTCCTCCTGCGACAGCCTGCGCGCACGGCGCAGTTCCGGGATTTTCGTCTTCATGGGACATGTTCTCCTTTGTATAGCAGGCTTTGCACTTTTAGTATAGTTTGCTTTGCAAAAAATGTCAAGTAAGCTTTGCAAAAAACAATATCATATTCAAGGCGCTTTTCTTTTGGAAAGAAGGTGCTATAATGATGTCTGCAAGCGGCGGGCACGGCCCGCCGGAGAGGGGGGAACAGTATGCTGCATGCCATTGCCGCATTTCTGCGGCGTGAAGGCGAAACCTTGGAGCGCGCCCCGGCGCACGAGATGCTGCGTGTGGGGCTGTGCCTGGCTTTTACCGGCGGCTTTCTGGACGCATATACCTATCTTCTGCGGGGAGGAGTGTTCGCCAACGCGCAGACAGGCAATATGGTGCTGATGGCCCTGTACGCCGCCCGGCGGGACGGGCGGGCCTTTTATTATCTTCTGCCCATAGCGGCGTTTTTGGCAGGGGTGATCGTCACGGAATGGCTCAAGGCGCGCCTGACGAACGCGCAGCATATCGCTTGGCAGCACGTGGTGCTGCTGGCGGAGGCAATACTGGTTTTTGCGGTGGGATTCGTGCCGCGGAGCGTGCCGGACGCTGTGGTGAATGTGACGGTTTCGTTCATCTGCTCTCTGCAGGTGAACAGTTTTCGGCGCACGAGGGGCCTGCCTTATGCCACAACGATGTGCACGGGCAATTTGCGCAGTGCAGGCGAGCATGTGTTCGCCTGGGCACACGGCGACAAAACGGCGGGCCGTGCGGCGCTTCGGTACTGTGCGGTCATCCTCGTGTTCTGTGCAGGAGCCAGGGCGGGCGCGGTGCTGGCCGGCGCCTGGGGCGTACACGCCGTGTGGGCGTGCAGCGCCGCGCTGCTGGCGGCTTTCGGGCTGATGCTGGCGGGAAGATGACGAAAGCTGAAAACAGAAAGGCCCGCGCCTGTACCCTGCCGAACGGTTCACGCCGCCGGGCGGGATACAGGCGCGGGCCTGTTTTCATGTTGTGCGGAAAACGCGTAAAAATGCAGCGGTCCTTACAGCTTAAAATCATCCGGGCTGAAGGTGGGGAGCTGTGGCCTGCGGCGCGGCACGCGGCGCAGAGGGTCATAAGAAAAGGCACGGCAGTGGTCAAAAGGCTGCACTGCGCCGCGCCGGGTACAGCGCAGCGAACCATCGGCAGCACGAACCACGTGGGAACAGTATTCACAGGCCGGGGGGATATCCCTGCCGAACAGCGGTTTTGTAAACATGGGAGTGAATTCCTTTCCTGGAGCTTGGCCGCGCTGCGGAAGGGGCGCATTTGTGCGGCCTGCATTGATTATACCCCTTTTCAGCGGCGGCGTAAATACCGGGGCACGGGTAAGGCGCCGCAGGCCAGCGCGGCCATGGCGAATAATATCAGCATTACATCCGGCGGCATGCGCACAGCCAGAAGAGGGCTGGCGTCCCACTGAGCGCCCGCGGACAACGCCATGGGAAACAGCTTTGCCAAAAGCCCGAACAGCAGCAGCGAGAGCGGCAAATGCAGCAGACGGGACAGCAGCAGCGGCAGCAGTGGTATACGGGGGGCAAGCAGCGCACGCACCTGCAGAAAGACGGAAGCGCCCATTACACTGAGTGCGGCGCAGCACAGCTGTGTGCGCCAGGCGGATGCAGTCTCGCAGGCGGCGCGGCACGCGCTGGTGACCTCCAGAGGCAGCGTGGCCCAAAAGCGGACGGACGCATCTGCGCCTGTGGGGACAGCAATGGCGGCAAAAAAAGAGAACAGCGTTACATAGCCGCACAGCATCACGATGGCGTTGACCGAGTCCCGTACGGCGGGAACAAAACCCGTCTGAGACGGAACGGCGTCCGGCTGTGTTTTTTGCGGGACGGAACAGCGGCCGGCGGGCATGCCTTTGCCCGTTTGCGCTGCGCAGGCCACGGCGGCCCGGAAACGGCCCGCCATGCTGCCGCGTTTGCGCAGGCGAACAAAAAGTGCGGCGGCCAGCCCGCAGACAAGTGACGCCCCCAGCTGTGCGCCTAAAAGCAGCCAGCCCGCGCCCGCGCTGCCCAACATCAGCGCGCCTACGCTGCTGACGACGAACCCCGGTCCGGAGCCAATGGTACATACCAGCAGCAGCGCGGCCTCAGCGGCAGTTAACTCGCCTGTGCGGTACAGAACATCCACCGCCTTTGCGCCGCCGGCAAAGCCCCCCAGCACGCCGCACAGCATGGCTGCGGGGGCCTTTGGGCTGTGCAGGCCAAGCAAACGGGTATAGGGCCGCAGCAGCAGGCCGAGCGCGCTTGCGGCACGGCTCTCCAGCAGCAGACGGGAAAGCACCAGAAAGGGAAACAGCGCGGGGATGACCGTCTCGTAGCATACGCTCAGCCCGCGCAGTACGCCGCCCGCCGCCGCCCCCGGGCGAAGGAACACGCTGGCTGCGGCAAACAACAGCGCGCCAGTCCACACAAGCTCGGCCAGAGCGCGTTTTATTTTAAGAATATTCATAAACCGTCCCTCCACCCTGATATATATGATTGAACCGGAATCAAATAGTAGGGAGGGCGGCTGATGCGCAGGAAAAAGAAGCCGGGCGAGCGCTACTCCTTTCGCCGCGCGATGGGATTTGGAACGCAGACGGTGCAGACCGTGCTGTACGGGCGGCCGGTGCTGCATGTGGATTGCGGCGGCGCGCTGGAAATCGAAAACTGCCGGAGCATCCTGCAGTACGATGCCGAAAAACTCAAGCTGGACATGGGCGAGCTGAGCGTTACGATCGAAGGAAACGAGCTGGTGGTGGACACTTACCAAAAAACGCTCATCACGGTGCGAGGGCAGGTGTTTTCCATCCATTTTGGTTACGGAGGAGTGCAGGGCAGTTGATGAACAGGTTGGCGCGGTACGCGATGGGAAGCGTGAATTTTGAGGTAACAGGCGGGCGCGGCGAACGCTTTTTAAACGACTGCGTGAACGCGGGCGTCCCGGTCGAACATATCCGCCCCACACAAACGGGCTATCTGGCCACAGTGCCTCTGCGGGATTACAAGCGCATGCACAAATATGCGCGCCGGAACCGGTGCCGCCTGCGCGTGCGGGAGAAATACGGCGCATACTTCGCGCTGTTCACATACCGTCACCGCTGGGGGATACTGGCGGGCCTTGTGCTGTGCGTCCTGCTGCTGTGCATATGCCGCAACCTTATCTGGAACATCTGCTTTTACAATTTTACGCCGGAGCAGGAAGCATCCGCCCGCGCGCAGCTGTTTGAAAAGGGAATCTATGAAGGTGCGTTTCAAAACAATGAGAAGCTGGTGCGCGCGGCGGGCGAACTGTTTGTGGGGTCGGAAGAATACGGCTGGGTCGCGCTGAATTTTGTGCAGGGCCGTCTGGTGGTGGAAAAAACACAGCGGGAGAAGGTGCCGGAGCCCATCGGCACGGAGGTCACCAACGTAGTGGCAAAGAGCGACGGCATCATACGGCGGCTGGAGCTGGTGGACGGCTATCCCCGCGTGGTGCCGGGCCAGTATGTGGCCCAAGGCCAGGTGCTTGTCAGCGGTATGACGCTGAGCCAGTATGAACGTCCGCTTTATTCCCATGCTCAGGCCGAGGTGCTGGCGGAGGTGGAAAAAAGCTATGTATATACCCAGCCGCTGCATGTGGAGCCTGTACTGCCCCAAGCCGTGAGCAAAAGCTATTACAAGCTGTACCTTCCCTGGGGTGAACTTTCGCTTTATGCACAGCTTGATGTGCCGGAAAACGCGTCCCAGCGCGTGCTGCGCCGCCCGGCAGCCCCTTTCGGATTCCATCTGCCTGCGCTTGTGGAGGAAACGCAGGTGCGGCAGGCCGCAGCCGTGCCCTTTGATTTGACGCCCGGGCTGGCGGAGGATATCGCGCGCTCACGCATTCTGGACGCCATCCGGGCGGAATTTGGCGACTATGAGCTGCTGGAAGAAACGCCGTCTGCTGAGGAAGCAGACGGTGCGGTGACCTTGACGCTGCGGGTGCGCATGCTGGCGGATATCGGGAAAATGGTGCCCTATGAGGGGGAGGCCATGGAGCCGGACAGCACGATTGGTGCAGATTCATAGGAAAAATTCAGAAAAATTTGTAGAACTTATGTACAAAATCCTCTTTTAAATTTTGATAAATATGCTATAATAGTCTCAAAGCCACCGCTGCGCGGTCGCGGGCATGTGCAGACATGCCCGGATGCGCTGGCGCGCATGGGCTTTGTGGCTGTTGAAACGCGCAAAACAACGGCATGGCGTTGTTTTGTTGCAGCCGCTTTGCGGCGTCGCGTTATAATAGTCTCAAAGCCACCGCTGCGCGGTCGCGGGCATGTGCAGACATGCCCG
>ERZ1036420.434-NODE-434-length-27962-cov-10.507435_pt1 | contig 27962 bp, 20 predicted proteins | sample MGYA00514220_ERZ1036420 | MGnify/ENA primary metagenome ERZ1036420 (study PRJEB33795, sample SAMN09464938) | human gut metagenome | host: Homo sapiens | place: USA: Stanford, California | collected 2016-10 | study: EMG produced TPA metagenomics assembly of the...
CTTAGAATTGTGCGGTGTTGCCCTTATTTTAAGGCTTCGGCCCGGACGGCCTTACGGTTCCTGCCCTCCGTTGAGCAGCGCGTTCAAATTGGCCAGCAGGTCGTCCGACAGCGCGGACCCCTGCTTTTGCTGGCCGCGCGGCGCAGTGAACACCGGAGGTTTCGCGGCAGCTCCCACAGACGGTGCAGAAGGCTCCTGCGCGCGCTGCATTTCCGGCTTCTTCTGCCCGGATACAGGCGCCGCCGGGGAAGCCTCCCCCTTCCGGGCCGCTGAAGCAGCGGCCGCTTCTCCCGCATCCGCCTTACTTCCCATCGGAGGGATGGGCGCGGAATAAGGGATGATCACAGGCTCTTCGGTGCGCGCGGGCGCAGGCTGCGCCTGCGGCGTGCCCGCCACCGCCGCGGCGGACGGCCTGGCATAAGGGCCCGACAACGGAACGCTGGGCGCGATCGGCGTGGGCTGCGGCACATAGGGCTGTTTCGCCTCCGTCCCACGCGGCGGCGGGGGCGGCGGCGTGTTCAAAATGCGGGCCGCCTCCGCGTCCGGTTCGATATAGGGCGCGGTATGGGGCGTATAGGGGTCAAACGGGGCAAACGGCATGGCACGCGGTGCATGCGGTTTTCCAAACGGGATCTGTGAGCCGGATTCCGGCGGCTCCTTCGGCGGCACCTGCGGGATCTCCACCTTCTGCACCACGGGCTGCGCCGGCGCTTCCGGAATATCATAAGGCGCATTGCCCGGCGCACCGCCGCGAGCCGCGTGCTGGACCGCGTCGTATTGCTCCTCCAGGACGGCGGGCCTGTCTCCCTGAGGCGTTACGTTGCGCCCCGGCAGCGGCCTGCCATTCGTTGCGCGGTAGCGTGGGCGGGAGGCTTCAAAGGCCGGCGGCTGCAGCTCCTGCTGCGGTTCCTCTGCCGCGGGCGGCACAGAGGACGGCATGGGCGCCATGGGCTGCTGGACTGCAGCGTGCCGTCCGGCGGCCGCTGTCTGCGGGAGATCCGCCTCTCTCGCCTGCACAACGGCCGCTCCTCCGTCACGCCCCAGGGCGGGCGCTCGGTCAAACCGGTCGTCCCTCCGGGATGCATACAAAGGATAACCGCCCTCCGGCGCGGCCGCATAAGGCGCGCGATGGTCCGGGCCGCAGCGGCGCGCGTACTCCTGTTCCCGCAGCGCTTCGTCGTAGCGTATACGGCGCAGGGCCTCCTGACGAAGCCGTTCCTCTTCATAAAAACGGTCGCGCAGTTCATCTTCATAGCGCACGCGGCGCAGAGCGCTGTAATAGGCGTCTTCTTCCCTGCGGGCGCGCACATATCGGTCGTATTCGCTGTCCGGCGCAAAAGCGGGAACCGCCCCGTCCCGAACGCTCCGCCCCTCCCGTACAGGGTACGCCGCATGCTCCTGCACAGCGTATTCACGGGCCGGAGCGGGCTCCTGCGGCGCTGGGGGCGCTGCCGGTTGGGCCGGCTGCGGCTGTGCGGCGGGCGCATTTTCAGGGAAACGCTCCACCTGCGCGCCAAGCGAGGACAGGCTGCGCTCGGTATTGCCCAGCGCGGCGGTGATGCCGTCGGTGGCTTTCTGCAGATCGCCCGTCGCCGCCAGTATCTTGGCGTCCACCGCCGCAAGCTGCGCCTTCAGCACAGCGATGCTGGCCGCAATGCCGTCGGCGGACTCCGCCAGCCCCGCCTTCGCTTTGCTCTTTTCCACCTTTGCTTGGGCCACAATGGCTGCGGCGTCCTCTTTCGCCTTTTCAATGTGCGCCGTCGCCTGAGCGTCAGCCGCGCGCAGAATGTCCCGCGCCTTGAGCTGCGCCTGCTGCAGCAGGGCCTGGTCGCCGCTGCTTCCCGAAGCGGACGCGTTCTGCCCGGCCGGCAGCGGCGCGCCGCGGCGTGTCAAAGCGCGCGTCAGATCGTCCACCGTTTCGCTCAGCCGCGCATTGTCGCTTTTCAGCGCGGCGTTTTCCTGCTCCCGGGCAAAGAGGCGGCTGCGCACCGCGGCGATCTCGTCGTTGGCCTTGTCCACCTCTGTGCGCAGCGCAGCAGCCTCTGCCACCGCGTCCTCCGCACGTTTTTTCTGGTTCTCCAGCTCGTTGAATACCTGCTTTGCCTTCTGCGCCAGTGTGCTTCCCTGCCGGCGCACGCCTGTCAGGTCTTTTTGGAGCGCGGCGATGGTGTCCTCCAGCGCCCGCGCTTTCTCCGCGTTTGCCGCGGAGATGCGCTCGATGTAAGACAGCACCTCCACCCGGTTAAAGCCGAAAAGCTCGGTATGAAATTCCGTCTCCGGGCCGGCGCCCGTCATGCCGTCCTGCTGTTTTTCCTCCAGTGTCTGCACACGCGCGCCTCCTTTCGTCTGTGCTGCGGCCGGGGCGCACGCAGCGCCATTCAGCCAAAAAAGCGGGGCTTAACGCCCCGCTTTTCCCAAGGTTGCTCAGTTGTTTCCGCGGTTGTTCAGCAGGCCGAGGATATCGTCGAAATAGCTGTTGTCGTCTTCCTCCACCGCGGGGGCGGGCTGCACCGGCTGCGTGGGAGCAACGGGCTGCACCGGCTGCGCCGGGGCCACGGGCGCAGTATCGTTCTTGAACGCTACCTGCACCTTGCCGCCGAACGTGGCCGCATTCTGCGGCACGTCCATGGGGTCGCTGCCCACAAGGCCCGCGTCAAAGCCTGTGGCGATGACGGTAATGCTCATCTCATCCTTCAGGTTCTCGTCGAACGCGGCGCCCCAGATGATGTTCGCTTCGGGGTGTGCGGAATTGGTGATGAGACTGGCAGCCTTTTCCACATCGTCCAGGCCAATGTCCGGCGAGGAGGTGATGTTGATGATAACGCCGCGCGCGCCGGAAATGCTCGTCTCCAAAAGCGGGCTGGAAATGGCCGCGTTGGCCGCATCCTCCGCCTTGTTCACGCCCTTGGCGGAACCAACGCCCATGTGCGCGTAACCCGCGTCCTTCATGATGCTGCGCACGTCCGCGAAGTCCAGGTTGATGAAAGCCGCCACATTGATCAGCGAGGAGATGCTCTCCACGCCCTGGCGCAGCACATTGTCGGCCGCTTCAAAAGCGTTCAGCAGCGTGATCTTTTCCTGGCTGATGAGCTTCAGGCGCTCGTTGGGGATGACGATGAGGGAATCCACACGCTCCAGCAGGCCGGCGATGCCGATCTCGGCCATGTTCATTTTGCGCTTGCCTTCAAAGGCAAAGGGCTTCGTGACGATGCCCACGGTAAGAATGCCAAGCTCCTTGGCCACTTCGGCCACCACAGGCGCGGCGCCCGTGCCCGTGCCGCCGCCCATACCGGCGGTGATGAAGGCCATCTGCGCGCCCTTGAGGGCGGTGGCGATCTCGTCGCGGCTCTCCTCCGCGCTGCGCTGGCCGATCTCGGGGTCGGCGCCCGCGCCGCGTCCCTTCGTCAGCTTCGCGCCAAGCTGCACCTTCTGTGTGGCTTTGGAGGCAAACAGCGCCTGCTGATCGGTATTCATGCTGATAAATTCAACACCGCGCAGGCCGCTTTGCACCATGCGGTTGACAGCGTTTCCGCCGCCGCCGCCCACGCCGATGACCTTGATGTTCGTTATATTCTGCAGTTCTTCATCGAGGATAAATGCCACGAGAATTCCCCCTAAAGACAATTTTGTACTATACACTAAGTATTAGGATACCAGATTTCAGATTTGATTTCAATAGCCATTCCAAGATTATGTAAAAATAAAGTATATATAGTCGGTTACGCCCGGTGCTCTCACAGCACGCCCGCGCGCCAGCGGGCGCGGCCAAGGCCGTCCTCCCCGCGGGAGCTCACATCCAGAGTGCCCCGCTCTTCCTCGCCCAGGCTGTCGCTGGTCTGGCCGGGGGTCACCATTTCCCACGCCCATTTGATTTTATAATCCAGGTCGTTGGTGGTGCCCAGCACGATGCGGATGCGGTCCTGATACAGGAAGCTCAGTTCCAGCGTGTTCGTCAGGTCCACCTCGCTGATGGGGCCCAGCCCCTGCGCCTGCGCCTTGGAAAGCACGGTCTGCAGGACGGACAGCTTGTCCTCCTCGGTAAACTTCACCGGCTGGCCCGGCGCGGGCGCGTCGGCCTGCGCGCCGTCGATGCGCACAAGCCCCGCGGGCGCCTCGGCATCCACACGCAGCACCTTGTAGCTTTGGCTCAGAACCGCCCAGCCCGCCGCGCTCTCCACGGTGTAGGTCTCCACCGCGGGCGTAGCTGTGATGACCACGGTGTCCGGCAGGCGGCGCTTGATCTCCACGCTCTCCAGATACGGCAGCGCCGCGGCGATGGCCTGCTGCGCCTCCGCCGTATTGAACCCGAACAGGTTTTCCCCCGCCGGTTGGCCGAAAGCCGCGACGATCTGGCTGTCGTCGTAGGCCAGCTGCCCGTCGGGAGATTCGACGGTGACTGTCTCGATCTTAAACAGCACGGCCGCCGAGATCAGGAACCCGGCCGCCAGCAGCACGGCGATCAGCACGCCCGCCAGAATGCCGCGCCGGACGCGGCGGCGGCGCGCTTCGCCCGGTGTGAGGGGGCGGGGCGGACGCTTTTTCCTCCGCTTTTTCCGGGCCTTTCCGCTTTTCCCCGGCGGCGGCCCGCCCGGCGTGCGGGCCGGGCCGGGCGAAGCGCTGTTTGCGCGGGGTTGGCGGGGCCTGTCCGCGCTCTGGTCGTACACGCCCGGGCGCGGCTTCAGCTCCGCCTCCTGTTCCGGCAGAGCGCGCCAGCGCGGCTCTTCCCGCTGAGGCGTACGGCGCACGTCCTGCTGCGGGCGCCGTTGTGCCTCGGCCTGTGCCTGGGAACGCGGCGGCCGGCCGTATATTTCCTCCCGGCCGCGGGCCTGCGGGCCCCCGCCGCGAGGCTGCCGCGGCTCCGGAATGCCCGCGTTGTTTCCGGCGGCCGGCGCGGTTCCCCGCCCCTGCTGCGGGGCCTGCGGCGCCGTATTCACGAACGGAGCCGCAGGACGGGCCGGGGAACCGGCGGGCACGCCGGAGGACGCCCCTGCCGATTTGTTATAATCGTACACGACTCGCCCGCCCGCGGGCTTGCGCGGCTGCCTGGGCACATCCGCATCGTATGTATACACGGGCCGCTGCGGCGCCTGGCGGCGCGGCTGCGGTTCGTTTTTTGGATAAACGGGTTTCTGCGGCGGCGTGCTGCGTGCCAAAACGCGCCACTCCTTTCTCATCAACGTCTTTGCGGCCCGGCGCCGCATGCAGCGGGAGCTCTTTTTGTTTCACCTGCCCCTGCCGCCGCACGGCCGTGCGGATGCGGACCGGCCGGCCCTTCTCCCCCGGCCCGGAGTTTTCTATTATCATAGCACGGTCCCGGCATTCCGGCAACCGCGCCCGCACGGTTCACCCCAGCTGCGCGTGATGCGCGCCCCCAGCGGTGCAAGCAGCGCCGCAATGTCCTCGTAGCCGCGGCTGATATGCTCCGCGCCCATGACGCGGGTGCTGCCCTGTGCCTGCAGCGCGGCGATGACCAGCGCCGCCCCGCCGCGCAGGTCGGGCGCTTCCACGTCCGCTCCGTTCAGCAGGTCCATGCCGTGGACATGCAGCGTCCGGCCGCAAACATTCACGCTGGCACCCAGCCGCAAAAAGCCTTCGGCGCAGGCAAAACGGTTTTCAAAAATCGTGTCCGTCACACGGCTTTCCCCCTGCGCCCGCAGCAGCGCCGCCGCCATCAGGGGTGCCGCGTCCGTTGGGAACGATGGATACACGCCCGTATCCCACCCTCCCGCGGCGCGCAGAGCGCCCGAGCTTGCCAGCGCCACAGAGCTGTCCCCCGAGACCGACACCATGCATCCGGCCCTGCGCAGGATGCGCAGCACCTCGGCCAGATGGGCGTTGCAGGTATTGGTGAGCAGCACCTCGCCGCCGCAGCCCGCCACAGCGCACAGCACGGTGGCCGCGGTAATGCGGTCCGGGCAGACGGCATGCTGCGTGCCCATCAGCAGCTCCCGGCCGCGGATGTGCAGCACCCGCGTGCCGACGCCTGTGATATCCGCGCCCGCGCCCTGCAAAAAGCGCACCAGATCCGTCACCTCCGGCTCCACGGCCGCGCCGCGCAGCACCGTCTCTCCTCTGGCTGCGGCCGCCGCCATGAGAAGCGTCTCGGTGGCGCCCACACTGGGGAAGCGCAGGCAGATATCCGCGCCCGCAAGGCCGTCCGGGGCAGTGACCTCCAGCGCGCCGCCGTCCTTCTCCGTGATATGCGCCCCCATCTTCTCAAGGCCGGAAAGATGCATATCAATGGGCCGCGCGCCCAGGCGGCAGCCGCCGGGCGTATAGATGTCCGCGCGGCCCGTGCGGGCCAGCAGCGGCGCCAGATAGAACAGCGAGGAGCGCATCGCGCGCATCAGCGGCTCCGGCACTGCGCTGCCCGGAAATTCCGGCGGCGTAATGACGGCGCGCCCATTCTCCAGCAGGACCTTGCAGCCCACGCTTTGCAGGATGCGCGCCGAAGCCTCCACGTCGGACAGATGCGGCACGTCCGTGAGCGTCACCGTGCCGCGGCACAGCACCGACGCCGCCATGATGGGCAGCACACTGTTCTTTGCGCCGGGTATCCGCACCTCTCCAAAAAGGCCGCTGCCTCCGCTGATCGTCAAAATTTCCATATCCCGCACCCCGTTTCGTAGAATGGAGCCCAGTGTCCCAGACTGTAACCCATCCTATGCAAACAGGGCCGTTTGTGTTAAAAGCGCGCCGTTTACGCTGTGGTTTTCATCAATTGGTCCAGATTTTCGCAGATCTTATCCAGCGAATCCGGCTGGGCCAGCGCACGCGCTTTCGCCCCCATGAGCATCAATTCCGCAGGGTCCTTCGTCAGCTTGTCGACGATGCCGATGAGCTTCTCGCCCGTCAGCTCCTTTTCCTCAACCACAACGGCCGCGCCCAGCTTCTGCAGCTGCATGGCGTTGTGGTACTGGTGGTTTTCCGCCACGTTGGGCGACGGGATGAGCACCGAGGCGCGCCCCACGGCCGCGATCTCCGCCAGCGTCAGCGCGCCCGCCCGGCTGATGACCAGGTCCGCCGCGGCCAGCATCTCCGGCATGTTGTCGATGTACTCCCGGATGATGAACTTCGGGCTGTGGTCGATGCCCAGCCGCGCGGCAAGGGCTGCAAAATCCGCTTTTTCAATGCTGCCCGTCGCATGCACATGAAGGAAATCACGCTGCGCGATCTCCCATTTTGCCAAATCGGCCACGCGTTCGCCCAGCACCTGCGCGCCCAGGCTGCCGCCGAAGGAGATGATGACGGCCTGCCCCTCCTTCGCGCCCAGCGCGCGGCGTGCGGCGGGACGGTCCTGCCGGAACATCTCCTCCCGCACCGGGTTGCCCGTAACGACCGTCTTGTCCGGCGCGCCCAGACGCTGCACGGCGTCGGGCATGGCCGCGAACACCAGGTCCACCTGCTTTGCCAGGATCTTGTTGGTCACGCCGGGGAAAGCGTTCTGCTCGTGAATGGCCGTGCGGATGCCCCTGCGGGCCGCGGCCTGCACCACCGGCCCGCTGACGTACCCGCCCGCGCCGATGACAAGGTCCGGCTTTACCTCCCGCAGGATGGCGCCGGCGCGCGGGCCGCTCAGCGCCAGGTGCCAAAGGGCAACCAGGTTCCGCGCGATGTTCTTCGGCGTCAGGCGGCGCTGGATGCCGTTCACCTCGATGGGATGGAACGCATAACCCGCCTTGGAGACAAGGCCGTACTCCATTCCCTTCTGCCGTCCGGCGAAGTGTATCTCCGCGTCCGGATGGCGTTTTTTCAGCGCGCCCGCAATGGCGAGCGCCGGGTTGATGTGTCCGGCTGTGCCGCCGGCGGCGATCAATACACGCATAGGTACCTCCTGCTTTCGCGCAATACCGCACGGTTCCAGGCGCCGGGCCGCGCCGGAAAACTTTTCACCGGCGGTCTGCCCCCGCTCAAAAAATAAAAATGCAGACGCGCGGCCCTGCCGCGCGCCGCTATACCTTCTCCGCGCCGCCCTGGCGGGAGACCGAAAGCACAACGCCCATCTCGCCCAGCAGCATCAGCAGGGACGTGCCTCCGTAGGAAAAAAACGGCAGGCTGATGCCCGTGTTCGGAATGGTCTTCGTCACCACGGCGATATTCAGCACCGCCTGCAGCGTCACCTGCACGATAACGCCCACCACCAGCATGGAGCCGAATTTGTCTTTTGCGTGCCACGCCACATAAATGCCCCGCAGCAAAAGCGCCACAAAAAGGAAAATCACCAGCAGCGCGCCGATAAAGCCCAGCTCTTCACAGATGACGGAGAAAATAAAGTCGTTCTGCGGCTCGGGCAGGTACAGGTGTTTCTGCTTGGAGTTGCCGATGCCAAGGCCCGTCAGCCCGCCCGAGCCGATGGCGTACATGCTCTGGATGATCTGGTGGCCGTCGCCCTGGGCGTCCAGCCACGGGTTCTGCCAGCTTTCGATGCGGCTCATGGCATAGGGCACAAGGTCCGGCACCAGCACAACGGCGCCCGCCACGCCCGCCACAACGCCCGCGATGGCAAGGCCGAACCACACAAGCCCCGTGCCGCCCACAAACATCATCAGTCCCCCGATGCCCAAAATGAGCACCGTGCCTGAAAGATGCGGCTCCAGCAGCATCAGCCCCGCGATCACGCCGAGGATGACGACGAAGGGCAGCACGCCGTAGGCAAAGGTCTTCATGCGCTTATGGTTGATGGAAATGATGTGCGCGAACAGCACGATGACCGCGAACTTCGCCACCTCCGAGGGCTGCAGATTGCCGCCGATGGGCAGGAATATCCACCGCTTCGCGCCGTTCAGCTCCGGCATGAAGAGCACGACGATGAGCAGTACGACCGTGACGGCCATGATGGGCCACGCAAATTTGTGGAAGATGTGGTAATCCACGTGGGACGCGACGAACATCACGACCACGCCCACCGCGGCGAACAGCGCCTGCTGGCGGATGAAGTGGAAGCTGTCGCCCTTGAAGCGGTAATACGCCGTGGCATAGCTGGCGCTGAACAGCATCACCAGCCCGAACACCACCAGCGTCAGCACGATGATGGCCAGCGGCCAGTCCAGCGGCGGCTGGCTGAGCAGCCGGATGCGGGCCTCGGACTTGCGTTTTAACTTTTTGGCTGCTTCTGGCATCGGGAACCTCCGAAGATACAAAATTGCCCGCGCCGGCCGCATCGGCACAGGCTGCTTATTGGGGAATCAGGATACGTAGACAAAAATACCGCCCAGCACCACGCCCACCAGCGTGATGAAGCTGAACACGGAGACGATCTTCACCTCGCTCCACCCGCACATTTCAAAGTGGTGGTGGATGGGGCTCATTTTAAAAATACGCTTGCCGTGGGTCAGCTTGAAATATGTTACCTGCAGCATCACGCTGAACGCCTCGATCAGGTAGATAACACCCATGAAAAGGAGCAGCTCCGGCCGGCCGATGCCGTAAGCCACGGCCACCACCGCGCCCCCCAGGAACATACTGCCCGTATCGCCCATAAACGTTTTGGCCGGGTAAAAGTTCCACGCAAGGAAGCCCGCGCAGCCGCCCGCCACGGCCGCGGCAAACAGCGCCATGGTAGTGTTTCCCAAAAGGCTGGCGATAAACATGAAGCCCATCATTACAACAAAGGTGACGCTGGACGCCAGCCCGTCGATGCCGTCCGTCAGGTTGACGGCGTTCACCATGCCGATGATGAGGAGGAACGAGAGGACGTAAAAGAACCAGCCGAAGTCCACCGCGCCCAGCAGCGGCAGCGTCACGATGGTGGACAGCGTTCCGTTGAGATACAGCGAGGAAAGGTACGCCCCGGTGATGAGCACCTGCGCCACGATCTTATAGCGCGCCATCAGGCCCAGGTTGCGCTTTTTCACCACCTTGATATAGTCGTCCACAAAGCCCACCAGGCCGAAGGCGTAAGCCGTCAGCACGCCGATGAACAGCGAGACGCTGGTGCCGGAAAGCCAGCCCCCCAGCAGGCTGGGCACGCTGAGCGCCAGAACCGTATAGCCCAGTACCACGCCCACAAGGACACCCAGGTAAAACGTCAAACCGCCCATAGTGGGCGTGCCGTTTTTGCCCTGGTGCCAGGTGGGGCCGATCTCCTTGATGGTCTGGCCGAAGTGAAGCCTGCGCAGCGCGGGGATGATCAGCAGGCCGGAGGCCGCTGTGATCGCCAGCGCGCCGAAGGCCGCCGCCATAAGGGCATATTTTTCCATAATTTACACGCTCCCGGTAATTTTTGCGCGGCCGCGCCGCGTCCCGGCCCGATGCGCACGGTCTTTCCGCTGGGCACCCGGCTTTCTTTTATTTTCAGGCAATGCTGCACAATTCCAGGTGTTGAATCGCGCCGGCAGATTTTTTGGCAGTTTAAACAAAAAACACAGCGAATACTTTGTGCATTTGCGAGACTTTTGGAGGCAACTGCCGGAAAATATGCAAGCGGGGCGACACTTAAGGCGTCAGCCATGAATTGTGCGGTGCTGCCTTTAATCCCTGGGCACGGCTTTGTAAAACCCGTCCAGAATCGTCTCGAACGCCATGCCGTGGCTGGCCTTCACCAAAACCGCGTCGCCCGGGCGGCAGTACGCCGTAAGGCGGGCCAGCGCTTCGTCCTTGTCCCCGCAATGCACCGCGTTCACGCCCAGTGCGGCGGCGCTGTCGCGGCCGGCCCGCATGGCCCCGCCCACGGTCAGCAGCAGGTCCACACCGCAGCGCGCCGCCAGCGCGCCCACCTCGGCGTGAGCCTGCCGGGTGATGGCGCCCAGCTCGAACATATCGCCCAGCACCGCTACCCTCCGTCCCCGGACAGGATATTCCTTCAGCGTCAGCAGCGCGGCGCGCATGCTGTCGGGGTTCGCGTTGTAGCAGTCCTCGATGACCGTCACGCCGCCGTACTCCACCACATGCTGGCGGTGGCCCGTCGTTTGATAATTCGCCAGCGCTGCGGCCGCAGCGGCCGGTGCAAGGCCCAGGCGCGTGGCCAGCGCATAAGCCGAAAGCGCGTTGCGCACATTGTGCAGGCCCATGGCCGGGATATACGCGGGCAGGCTTCCGTGCGCCTTGTCCGCGATGGTGAACCGCGTGCCCTCCGCCCCGGAAACGATATCCAGCGCCCGCACGTCCGCGTCCGGGTTTTCAACGGCGAACAGCACCTTCTCAAGGTCCGGACGGACGGCCGCGCCGGGCAGATAATCGTCGTCGCCGTTCACCACCAGCGGCGCGCCCTGCGGCAGCCCCTCGCAGATCTCCAGCTTTGCCCTGAGGATATTTTCCCGTGTGCCCAACTGCTCCAGATGGGAGCGCCCGATGCAGGTGATGACAGCGCCCGCAGGCTTTGCCGCCAGCGTCAGCTTCCGGATCTCGCCCAGGCCCTGCATGCCCATCTCCACCACGGCGTACTCCACGCTTTTGTCCAGGCGGAACAGCGTGTTCGGCATGCCGATCTCGTTGTTCTGGTTGCCCTCGGTCCTGAGCGTTTTGCCGAAAGCCGAAAACACCGCGTAACAGAACTCTTTTGTCGTCGTTTTGCCCACGCTGCCCGTAACGCCCGCCAGCAGCGGGCTGTACAGCGCGCGGTAGTTCGCGCCCAGCCGGATCATCGCATCCAGCGCGTCCGGCGCCTGCACGCATTTCTCCGGCGGCACGCCCGGCACCGGGCGCTGCACCACAACGCCCGCCGCTCCGGCCTCCAGCGCCCGGAGCGCGTAATCGTGGCCGTCCACGCGCTCGCCCCGGATGCACACGAACAGGCTCCCCGGCCCGGCCTCCCGGCTGTCCGTCACCACCGACGCGATCTCCGGGTCCCCTGCCAGGGCGCCCAGCCCCCGCAGCAGCACACTCGACAAAACAGGCTGCATATACAATCCTCCATGCTCTGAATACTCGCCGGGCGGCGTCAGGCTTTGTTCAGCCCTTTGCGCTCCAGCCACTCGCGGACGATCCTGTGTTCGTCCAGATAAAGGGTCACCCCGTCGATGACCTGGTAATCCTCGTGGCCCTTTCCGCACAGCGCCAGCACATCGCCCGGGCGCAGCATATCCAGCGCCCGGTTCACAGCCGTGCGCCGCTCCACCTCCACGATGTACGGCTTGCCCGAAGCGGCCAGCACCGGCTCGGCGTCCTTTATTATAGCACAAGGATCTTCCTTGCGGGGATTATCCGACGTTAAAACTGCAAAATCAGCATATTTCACCACGGCTTCGCTCATCAGCGGGCGTTTTTTTGCATCGCGCTCGCCCGCGCAGCCATACAGCACCACCAGCCGCCCCTCCACGAAAGGCGCAACGCCCGCGAGCACCTTTTCAATGGCGTCGCCCGTGTGGGCATAGTCGCACAGGATGGTGAACGCGCCGTGATACAGCACCTCGCACCGGCCGCGCACCCCGCGGGAGGCCGAAAGCGCGGCCGCGGCGTCCCGCGCGGGGATGCCCAGCGCAATGGCCGCGGCGGCCGCCGCCAGCGCGTTGTGCACCGAGTAATCCCCGGGCATGGGGAAATCGATGCGCTGGATGAAGCCGCGGCCCACCATCTCGAACTTCACGCCCGAGGCCGAGAGCCGGATGTTGCGGGCGGTGTAATCCGCCGCGTCGTCGCCTGCGGAAAAGGTGATGCGCTCCGGCCCCTGCACCTCGTCCAGCAGGCGGCGGCCGTAGCTGTCGTCCAGGTTCACCACCATGTGCTTCACCTGGCTGAACAGGCTTTTCTTTGCAGCGAAATAGTTTTCAAAGGTCTTGTGATAATCCAGATGATCCTGCGTCAGGTTCGTGAACACGCCCACCTCAAAGGTAAGGCCCCACAGCCGCAGCTGGTCCAGCGCCTGGCTGCTGGCTTCCATTACCGCGAACGTGCAGCCCGCCAGCACCATGCGGCTGAACAGCGCGTTCAGGTCCCACGGCTCGGGCGTGGTATATTTTGCAGGCACGTCCATGGCGTCGATCTCGGTGTGGATGGTGCCAATGAGCCCCGCTTTGCAGCCCGCCTGCTCCAGCGTCTGCTTGATGAGCGTGGTGACGGTGGTTTTTCCGTTGGTGCCCGTGACGGCCACCAGCCGCAGCTTTTCGGCGGGACGGCCGAAAAAATTCTGGCACAGCTGCGCGTATGCCTTGCGGCCGGAGGCCACCTGCACCTCGCCGGGCAGACCCAGCGGACGCTCGGTGACGATGCACACGGCGCCCGCCTCCAGCGCCTTGCGCGCGTGGTCGTGCCCGTCGGTCGTCATGCCCCTGGCGCACACGAACACCGCGCCCGGGCAGGCCCGGCGGGAATCCTGCGTAACGAGCACCGCCTCGCCCTGCGGCAGCGTGCCGGTATACGGCACGCCGCTGAACAATACCTGTAACTCCATGGATGCACTCCCCTTTCGTGCCGCGCCGCGCGGCCCGCCGCCCTGACGCGGCCTGTTAATCCAGAACGGTGGTATCGTGGAACGTCACCTCGATGACAGACCCGATCTCCACCTGCGTATCGGCCGCAATGTCCTGCTCTGTGACCACGATGGTCTTGCCGCCGCCCGTCACGCCCTTTTCGCTGACGTTCAGGCCCAGCGATTTCAGCGTGGCGCACGCCGCGTCGTAGCTCATATCCGTCAGGTTCGGCACCGTGACAAGGTCGCCGCCGCTCTCGGAACGGTCCTCCGAATACAGGATGATCGTGGACTGGCGCGGCACGATGGTGCCCGCCGCCGGGTACTGATACAGAACGGTATCGCCTGTGGCGCGCTCGATGTCCACATTGAAGCCGGATTCGCGCAGCTTGCCGGCGGCGGCGTTCACACTGGAGCCCACCACGTTGGGCACCGCCGTCTCCACTTTTGCCAGCTCCGCCTCGGTGTACTCCTTGGGCACCCCCAGCGTCTGGAGCGCCTCGTCCAGCACACTTTGCACCACGGGCGCGGCCAGACGGCCGCCGTAATAGGTTCTCTGTTCGTCGTGCGGCGTGTCCAGCATCACCAGCACCGCGATCTGCGGGTCGTCCCCGGGCGCGAAGCCCCAGTAAGAGGAATAATAGGTCTGCTCTTCGTCCGACAGCGCCTGCTTGCGCTGGCTGGTGCCGGATTTGCCGCCCGCCTTATAGCCGGCCACATAGCCCGTCTTGTTGCCGCCGGTCAGCGTCTTGCCATCCGCAGCCGTCATATTTACGCTTCTCGTCAGCAGCTCGCGCATGGTGGCGCTTGTCTCGGCCGAGAGCACCTGCCGCTTCACTTCCGGCTCCACGTTTTCAACGATATTCCCGTCCGCGTCCAGCACCTGCTTTACCACGTGCGGCTGTACCAGATATCCGCCGTTGATGACGGCGCAGGCCGCTGTGATCATCTGGATGGGCGTGGTGGACGTCGTCTGGCCGAAGGCGGAGGAGGCCAGCTCCACGGGCCCCATTCTTTCCAGCGGGACGTACTGTGTCGTTCCCTCGTCGTCCATGTCGACGCCCGTTTTCTCGTAGAAGCCGAAGGCCTGCATATAATTGCAGAACGTCTCCGCCCCCATCATCTGCCCCAGCGTGACATAGTAGGGGTTGCACGAGCCGTCCAGGCCGCCGAAGAAGTCCAGCGTGCCGTGGTTGGTGTGCGCGCACCGCATGGTGCGGCCCGCCACGGTGATGGAGCCCTTGCAGGTGTACGAGGTGTTCAGGTTCGCCGCGCCGGAGTCCAGCGCGGCCGAAGCCGTGATGACCTTGAACACCGAGCCGGGGTAGTACAGGTCGGCCACCGCCTTGTTGCGCCATTGCGCCCACTGCGCGGTATATTTCGCGTCCGCCCGTTCGTTTTCATCCGCAATGGCCGCGATCTGTGCCGCCAGCGCCTCGTCCGCAATGGTGTAAGGGTCCTGCAGGTTGTAGTCCGGCATCGTCGCCATGGCCAGGATCGCGCCCGTGTTCACGTCCATCACGATGCCCACCGCGCGGTTTTCCACATGATACTGGTCCACGGCGTTCTGCAGGTATTTTTCCAATGTGCTCTGGATGCTGGCGTTCAGCGTCAGCACCAGGCCGTTGCCGTCCTCGGCGTCATAGGCCGCCTCGTAGGTGCCGTTTGGCAAATCGTACCCCCAGGCGTTCTTCATGCCCACCACGCGCCCGGCGGTGCCCTTGAGCGTATCGTTGTAATAGCTCTCGATGCCCAGCACGCCGTCGCCGTCCGCGTTCACAAAGCCGATGATCGTGGAGGCCAGCGTCTGGTAGGGATAATAACGCTTCGCGTCCTGCACCAGGCTGATGCCCGCGACAGGAGTATCTTTTCCCTTGTCCGATGCGTTATACTCGGTGATCCAGGCCGTGATGGCGTCCGCCACCGGCTTTTCGATCTGCCGCTTGATGAGCTGATAGTTGCTTTCGCTCTTCTGAAGCTTTTCCAAAATGCTCTGGGCGTCCAGCTCCAGCAGCTCGGCCAGCTTTACGGCAACGTCGTTGATATTCGTGCCGCTTTTGGCCATGTCCCGGGGCGAGGCGACCACCGTCCACACCTTGTTGCTGCGGGCCAGCACCTTCATATCGGAATCGTAGATAACGCCGCGGTTGGGCGTGATGGTCTCGTCCGCAAGCTGCTGGTTTTCGGCGCGGGCGGCCAGTTCGTCGTGCTGCACGATTTGAAGCTGGTACAGGTTGTATACAACGGCCCCAAAGCCTACCAGTATAAACAGCGCAGCCAGCACGATGGCGCGCGTGCGCATGCTGCGGGACACCGCGCTCTTGGGCGCCTTCGCCGTGTCCTGCGGCGGTACGTTCTTTCGATTGTGTTCCGGCTGTTTTTTCATCTCTGCCTCCCGGGATATTGCTGTTGTCAAGGGGCGCGGGCCAGCCGCGCAAACGGTCGAACGCGGGCATAAAAAGAATTATCACCGGCTTTTCCCGCACGAACGGCTCGGCAGAGGAAGAAAGGCGGTGATAATACTTATTGATTCAGGGCGTGAGGTATTCCATAAAGCTGGCCACCGTCTGCGATATCTCGCCCGCCAGGCGGGCCAGCCCGGTGTCCGAACGCTCCACCTTGTTCTCCTGCCCGGTGGTCACATACGTCACCTGTGAGCGGTCCATCTTTACCATTTTCAGCGTATTCGTTGCATATTCCTGCACCGCCGAAAGGTTTGTTTTCATTTCCATCTCATTGGACAGGTATGTATATTCGCTCTGAAGGTCGGCCAGGGTGTCCTCCTGCGTGCGGATCTGGGCCGAAAGCTCAGTGGACTGCACCTGCGAGTACAGCACGCTGCAAACCAGCGCCAGAAACACGGAAGCGAACGCCACGGCTTTGATCCATTTTAAATTGTACCGCGCCAGCCCCCGTTTGGGCTTTGGCTGCCCGGCCACGCGCAGACGCGGCTTTTGCTCCCGCGGAGCGAACCGCTCAAGGTCGTACGCTGCATTCGTCTGCATGGCGTCCTCTCTCCTTTCTTTTTTGTTTCAAGGCAATACCGTACAATTCTAAGCGTCGAATCGCGCCGGCCGGTTTTTTGGCAGGTTAAACAAAAAGCGCAGCGAATACTTTGTGTATTCGCGAGCATTTTTGTGACGGCTGCCGAAAAATCTGCAAGCGAGGCGGCGCTTAAGGCTTCAGCCGTGAATTGTGCGGCGTTGCCTCAAATATGCAATGCGGCCCCGGCCGCGTTACAGCTTTTCCAGTATGCGCAGCTTTGCGCTGCGCGCACGGCGGTTTTCCGCCTGTTCCCCGGCGGCTGCCTCAACGGGCTTTTTGGTAATGAGCTTTGCCCTGGCCTTCCCGCCGCATACGCACACCGGGAACTCCGGCGGGCAGGTGCAGGCCGTGGCCCACTGGCGGAACCGCTGCTTGACGAGCCTGTCCTCCAGGGAATGGAACGTGATGACGCACATGCGCCCGCCCGGCTTCAGTGCGGCAAACAGCACGTCCAGCCCTTCGCTCAGTGCGTCCAGCTCACCGTTCACGGCGATGCGCAGCGCCTGGAAGGTGCGGCGCGCGGGGTTTTTGTCCTTGCGGCGCACCGCGGGCGGCAGCGCCGAGGCGACGGCCTGCACCAGCTGCGCCGTCGTTTCAATGGGTGCGGCGGCGCGGGCGCTTTCGATCTTCCCGGCGATCTGCCAGGCATACGGCTCCTCGCCGTATTCCTTGAGGATACGGCACAATTCCGCGCGGGAGGCGGTGTTCACAAGGTCGGCGGCCGTGGGGCCGCTCTGGCTCATGCGCATGTCCAGCGGCGCGTCGCCCTGATACGAAAAGCCGCGCGAGACCTCGTCCAGCTGGTGTGAGGAAACCCCCAGGTCCAGCAGCACGCCGTCCAGCCCGTCCACGCCAAGCTGGGCCAGCGCCCTGTCCGCATAGCGGAAATTGCTCTGCACCACCGTGGCGGGCAGCCCTTCCAGGCGCTGCGACGCGGCGGCCACGGCGTCGGGGTCCTGGTCCAGCGCGATGAGGCGGCCGGTCGTGAGGCGCGCGGCGATCTCTTTTGAATGCCCTGCCCCGCCCGCGGTGCCGTCGAGATAAATGCCGTCCGGCCGGATGGCAAGGCCGTCGATGCATTCCGCGAGGAGGACAGGGATGTGATGAAAACTCATGGCTTAAAACTCCAATTCTTCCATGGCGGCGGCGATGGGCCCGCTGCGTAGGCGCTCGTTCATCTGCTGCCAGGCCTGCGTGTTCCATATCTCGGCATGGCGGCCCACGCCGATGACCGTAACGTCCTTTTCCAGCTTCGCATGCTGGCGCAGGTTGGCGGGCAGCAGGATGCGCCCCTGCTTGTCCGGCGACGCCTCCACGGCGGTGGCGTACAGAAAGCGCTGCACGTCACGGGATTTCACCATGCTTTTTTCGGACAGAAGTGCGGAAATGCGCTCCCATTCGTCTTCCGGAAACGCCACCAGACAGTCGTCCAGCCAGCGGGTGACGATGAAAGTGCCGCCCATGGCCTCGCGGAATTTGGGCGGGAAATTGAGCCTCCCCTTGTCGTCGATGGCATAGCTGTACTCGCCGATCAGCATTTCCAGCCACCACCTTCCCGGCACATGGGGGAGTTCCCCCACTTTTACCCACTTTGCCCCACTTCTGTTTCAATTATAAGGGGCGTCCCTGTAAAAATCAACCCTTTTTCTGTGAAAGTTTTCGACGCCGAACCGTTTTTGACCGTGTCGAAACACGTCTCCGGGCGTATCTTCTTTGGGAACCGCAGCGTTTCTCCGCACGGGCGCGCGAAAGACACGTTGGCGGGCGTTTTGCCGGCGTGCAAACGGACAAACGCAAAAAAGGCGGGCACCTGAAAAGGTGCCCGCCCCAGCCTGTCGAAAAAGATAAAAAAACGTTTGCCCGCCCGGACGTACGCCGGGCGGGCAAATACCTCTACCATACAAAAGGCAATTTTGTGTGCGAAGTGCGCGAAATTGCCCTTTTGTGCGCCGGAAAGGAGAACTGAGGGAAACCGGAAACCGGCTGCGCAGCACAAAGCGTCCGGTGTCCCTCAGAGGTTGGCGGCAAAACCGCCCGGGACGCTTTTATAAAGGCCGGCTGCGCTTTCGCACAAAGCTCAGTCCTCGTACTCTTCGCTTTCCTCGTAGGATTCGGTGGGCGTGTCTGAATAAACCAGCCCAAAAATCTGTTTGAGGTTGTCCATAAAAGAAGTGATCGAAGTCGTCATAAATTCCACACGCCCTTTCCGCATATTTTCCGTCGGCTGCGCCTTTGGCGCCGCCGTCCACGCTTCAATCCGGGACACTGCTTTTTGTGCCCTCTGCTTAGTATACGACGCAGAGGGCCAAAATGTTGCAGTTTTCAGGAAAAATATTTGTAAATTTAAGGGTTTTGCGGGAAAGAATGGCAAACTGTAATTTTTTTGTAAGAATCCAGCGAAAAAGCCGAATAAATGGAAACAAAGTCAACCTGTTTTTTCGCGCTTACTTCACCAGGCGGCGGGCGTTTTCGGCAATGTTCTCCGCTGTCAAGCCGTAGTCAGCAAACAGCTCCGCGGGCGTGCCGGACTGGCCGAACCGGTCCTCGATGCCCACGCGCGCGAATTTGGCGCCGGACCTGCCCGCCAACACCTCGGCCACCGCGGAGCCCAGCCCGCCGATGACGGAATGCTCCTCGGCCGTCACAACGGCGCCGCATTTTTCAGCCACGGACAAAACCGCATCCTCGTCCAGCGGCTTCACCGTGTGCATGTTCACCACAGTGGCCCGGATGCCCTCCGCCGCCAGCAGGTCGGCGGCTTTCAACGCCTCGGCCACCATCAGGCCCATGGCGATGATGGCCACGTCGCCGCCCTCGCGCATGATGTTCGCCTTTCCGGGCACAAAGGGCGTGCTCTCGTCGGTGAAGCATTCGCACACCGGGCGCGCCACGCGGATATACACCGGGCCTTCGATGGCCGCGGCCGCGCGCACGGCCTTGCGCACCTCAACGGCGTCGCAGGGCACGAAGATCGTCATATTGGGCATCACGCGCATCAGGGCGATGTCCTCTATGCTCTGGTGGCTGCCGCCGTCCTCGCCCACGCACAGGCCGGAATGGGAAAAGCCGAACTTCACATTGGCGTTCACATACGCGATGGAATTGCGGATCTGCTCGTAAGCGCGGCCCGCGCCGAACAGCGCGAACGTGCTGATGAAGGGGATCAGCCCCTCGTGGGCAAAGCCCGCGGCCGCGCAGGCCATGTTGGCCTCGGCGATGCCGAAATCAAAAAAGCGGTCCGGATACACCGCGGAAAAGCGGTTCGTCATGGTGGCGTTGGAAAGGTCCGCGTCCAGCACGACGATCTTGTCGTTCTCCGCGCCCAGCTCGGCCAGCGCCTCGCCGTAGGCAATACGCAGGGATTTGCTCTCAGCCATTGTCGGATACCCCCAGTTCTTTCATCGCTTGCTCATACTGCTCCTTGTTCGGCGCCTTGCCGTGCCAGCCAACCTGGTCTTCCATGAAGGACACGCCGTGGCCCTTGTGCGTTTCGCAGCAGACAAACAGCGGCTTGCCCGGGTGCGGCGTGTTCACCGCCTCCACAACGGCGCCGATGTCGTGGCCGTCCACTTTTACGCACACGAAGCCGAAAGCCTCGTATTTGGCCATCATATCGCCCACGCCCATCACTTCGTCATTGGTGCCGTCGATCTGCAGGCCGTTGTGGTCCAGCAGAACGGTAAGGTTGTCCAGCTTATAGTGGGCGGCGGACATGGCGGCCTCCCACACCAGGCCCTCCTGGCTCTCGCCGTCGCCGGTGATGACGAACACGCGGTGGCTCTCGCCCTTATACTTTGCGGCAAGCGCCATGCCGCCGGCAATGGAAACGCCCTGGCCCAGCGAGCCGGTGTTGGCGTCCACACCCGGGGTCTTGCGCATATCGGGATGGCCCTGCAGATGGCTGTGGAACTTGCGCAGCGTCCAGAGGTCCTCCCGCGGGAAATACCCCTTGTCCGCCAGAACGGCATACAGCGCGGGGCAGGCATGGCCCTTACTGAGCACGAAGCGGTCCCGTTCTTCCCAGCCCGGGTTGGAGGGGTCCACCTTCATTATATTATAATAGAGCGCCATCAGCATCTCCACGCAAGACAGCGAGCCGCCCGGATGGCCGGATTTTGCGAGATACGTCATCTTCACGATGTCGGCCCGCAGCTGCTTTGCTTTTTCCTGTTGCAATGCAAGTTCCATTTTCTGATCCTCCGTTCTTTATTTTCACACGGTTCCGCCTAACAGTTTATCGCGTCACGGCCCATGCCGTCAAGCGGTTGAAGATTTTTTCATGAAATATGCTTTTTCTTCAAAAATACCCTTGACAACTCCGGTCGTCTTATTGTAAAATATCCAAGCAGTGTCCCGATCGTGGCTTACATTTGCGCCCATAGCTCAGGTGGATAGAGCAACTGCCTTCTAAGCAGTGGGCCAGGGGTTCGAGTCCCTTTGGGCGCACCAAATATGGTGGGTGTAGTTCAGTTGGTAGAGCGCCAGATTGTGGTTCTGGTTGTCGTGGGTTCGAGTCCCATCTCCCACCCCATTTAAAATCAGGAACGGCAAATTCGCATGCGGATTTGCCGTTCTGCAATAATGGGCCATCGCCAAGTGGTAAGGCACGGGACTTTGACTCCCGCATTCCGCTGGTTCGAATCCAGCTGGCCCAACCAGCCAAAAGACCGCAAAGAACGTTGATTCTTTGCGGTCTTTTGGCATTGGCGGCTCATACGCCCGCTGCGCCGCCTTCTTGTTTTTTCATCCGCCAAGGCGGCCCGGCTTTTCCAAGGCGCGCCTTGGCGCGCGGCGCCTCCTTGTAAGCACAACCGGCAAAAAATTTTCGTGTCGAAGGCTTTACATTCCCGCAAACAACTGCTATACTGAAACCAGTTCTTATACCATACCAAGAACTGTTATGGTTGCTATGATAAGGTCTTAGCACCGTAAAGCTCTGACGCCTCGCTTTCAGCGGGGCGTCATCTTTTTTGCCCAAAAGACACGGATATTTTTATCCACTGTGCTGATTGACGGCTGCAACGTAATTCGGTCATGATATAAATGGAAGCGTAAAAAGCAGGACCTTTTCATGCAAATGCTGGTGAAAGAGGCGGTAATATGAAAAACACATTGTATGGCATCGGGCTGGACATCGGCGTGGCGTCTGTCGGCTGGGCCGTCGTCGGTTTGAACGGCACGGGCGAACCTGTTGGACTGCACCGTCTGGGTGTACGCATTTTCGACAAGGCCGAGCAGCCCAAGACGGGCGAAAGCCTTGCCGCGCCGCGGCGCATGGCGCGCGGGATGCGCCGCCGTCTGCGCCGCAAGGCGCTGCGCCGTGCGGACGTTTACGCCCTGCTGGAACGCAGCGGCCTTTCCACCCGGGAAGCGCTCGCGCAAATGTTTGAAGCGGGCGGCCTGGAAGACATCTATGCGCTGCGCACGCGCGCGTTGGACGAGCCCGTCGGCAAGGCCGAATTTTCGCGCATTTTGCTGCACCTTGCCCAGCGCCGCGGGTTTAAAAGCAACCGCCGAACCGCCTCGGACGGCGAGGATGGGCGGCTTCTGGCCGCTGTGAACGAAAACCGCCGGCGCATGGCCCAGGGCGGCTGGCGCACCGTGGGCGAAATGCTGTACCGGCACGAGGCTTTCGCGCTTCACAAGCGCAATAAGGCTGACGATTACCTTTCCACCGTCGGGCGGGACATGGTGGCAGAGGAAGCCTCGCTGCTGTTCCAGCGCCAGCGCGAGCTGGGCTGCGCTTGGGCCACGCCGGAGCTGCAGGCAGAATACCTTTCCATCCTTCTGCGCCAGCGTTCGTTCGATGAAGGGCCGGGCGGCGACAGCCCCTACGGAGGCAACCAGGTGGAAAAAATGGTGGGCCGCTGCACATTCGAGCCGGATGAGCCGCGCGCGGCAAAAGCCGCCTATTCGTTTGAATACTTTTCGCTGCTGCAAAAAATCAACCACATCCGCCTTGCGGAAAACGGCGAAACGCGCCCACTGACGCAGCCGCAGCGGCAACAGCTTCTCTCGCTGGCGCACAAAACCCCGGACATGAGCCTTGCCCGCATTCGCAAGGAGCTGGCGCTCCCGGAAACGGTGCAATTCAACGGCGTGCGCTGCCGGGCAAACGAAACGCTTGAAGAGAGCGAAAAAAAGGAAAAGTTCGCCTGCCTGCCCGCATACCACAAAATGCGCAAGGCGCTGGGCGGCGTTGTAAAGGGCCGTATTTCCTCCCTGAGCATTTCCCAACGCGACGCGGCCGCCACCGCGCTTTCCCTTTACAAAAACGAGGACACGCTGCGCGCAAAGCTGACGGAGGCCGGTTTCCAAGCACCCGAGATCGACGCGCTGGCGGGCCTTACGGGCTTTTCAAAATTCGGCCACCTTTCACTGAAGGCCTGCAGAAAATTGATCCCGCATCTGGAGCAGGGGCTGACCTACGACCAGGCCTGCAGTGCCGCCGGGTACGATTTCAAGGGCCACGGCGCAGGTGAGCGGGCCTTTACATTGCCTGCCGCCGCCCCGGAAATGGAGCAGATCACAAGCCCCGTGGTGCGCCGCGCCGTTGCGCAGACGATCAAAGTGGTGAACGGTATCATCCGCGAGATGGACGCAAGCCCCGCATGGGTGCGCATAGAGCTTGCGCGCGAGCTGAGCAAAACTTTCGGCGAACGGCAGGAGATGGACCGCTCCATGCGCGAAAACGCCGCAAAAAACGAGCGCCTGATGCAGGAGCTGCGCGATACGTTCCACCTGCTCTCCCCCACCGGGCAGGACCTTGTAAAATACCGCCTCTGGAAAGAGCAGGACGGCGTGTGCGCCTATTCGCTGCAGCGTCTGGACGTGGAACAGCTGTTTGAGCCGGGCTATGTGGACGTGGACCACATTGTGCCGTACAGCCTCAGCTTTGACGACCGGCGCAGCAACAAGGTGCTGGTGCTTTCCTCCGAAAACCGGCAAAAGGGCAACCGCCTGCCGCTGCAATACCTGCAGGGCAAACGGCGCGAAGACTTTATCGTCTGGACAAACAGCAGCGTGCACGACTACCGCAAGCGCCAGAACCTTTTGCGCGAAAAGCTCTCCGACGACGAAGCCGAGGGCTTTCGGCAGCGCAATCTGCAGGACACGCAGCACATGGCGCGCTTTTTGTACAACTACATTTCCGACCATCTTGCGTTTGCGCAGTCCGAAGCGCTTGGCAAAAAGCGCGTTTTCGCCGTCAGCGGCGCCGTTACGTCGCATTTGCGCAAGCGCTGGGGGCTTTCCAAGGTGCGCGCGGACGGCGATTTGCACCACGCGCTGGACGCCGCCGTCGTCGCCTGCACAACAGACGGCATGATCCGCCGCATCTCCGGCTATTACGGGCACATTGAGGGCGAATATTTTCAGGACGCCGACGGCGCCGGCTCGCAGCACGCCCGCACCAAAGAGCGCTTCCCCGCGCCGTGGCCGCGCTTCCGCGACGAGCTGATCGTACGGCTTTCCGAGCAGCCCGGCGAACCGCTTCTGGACATCAATCCGGCATTTTACTGCGAATATGGCACAGAGCATATCCGCCCGGTGTTCGTTTCCCGCATGCCGCGCCGCAAGGTGACCGGCCCAAGCCACAAGGAAACCGTCAAGGGCGCCGCCGCAGCAGACGAAGGCCTCTTGACGGTGCGCAAGGCCCTGACAGAGCTGAAACTGGACAAAGACGGAGAAATCAAAGACTACTATATGCCCTCCAGCGATACGCTGCTGTACGAAGCGCTCAAGGCGCAGCTGCGCCGCTTTGGCGGCGACGGCAAAAAGGCCTTTGCGGAACCGTTTTACAAGCCGAAAGCGGACGGCACGCCCGGCCCGCTGGTGCGCAAGGTGAAGACAACCGAAAAAGCCACGCTCACCGTCCCCGTGCACGGCGGCGCGGCCAGCAACGACACGATGGTGCGCATCGATGTGTTTTTTATGCCCGGGGACGGCTATTACTGGGTGCCCCTATATGTGGCAGACACCCTGAAGCCGGAGCTGCCCAACCGGGCGGTGGTGGCCCATAAGCCATACAGCGAATGGCAGGAAATGCGCGAGGAGGATTTTGTCTTTTCGCTGTACCCCAACGACCTTGTGTATGTGGAGCATAAAAGCGAGCTGAAGTTTACTGTACAGAATGCGGACAGCACGCTGGAGAAAACGCGGACGCAGGCAAGTGCATTTGTATATTTCGTGAGCGGTGGTATTTCTGGTGGAACTATTACCGTCCGCACACATGACAATTCTTATGGTATCCCAAGCCTTGGGCTCAAAACCCTAAAGTCCCTTTGTAAATATCAAGTAGATGTTCTGGGCAATGTCTTCCCCGTTCACAAGGAAACGCGGCAGAAATTCCGCTGATCCCCTCAAAAAAGGAGGCAGCTATGGCCTACCGATGTGTGATCGTCAGCAACCCCGCGCACATCAGCACGCGCAGCGAACAGCTTGTTGTGGAAACGGACGAGCGCCACACCGTGCCCATCGAGGACATCAGCGCGCTGATGCTGGAAAGCCGCCGCGCCACGCTTTCAGCGGCCGCGCTCTCGGCTTTGGCGCAAAACGGCACGGCCGTGTTCGTATGCGACGAAAAGCACTTGCCCTGCGGCGTGCTGCTGCCGTATGCCCAGCACAGCCGGCAGCTCACCGTCGCACATGCGCAGCAGACGCTGACGCTGCCCGCCAAAAAGCGGCTTTGGCAGCAGCTCGTCATTGCCAAAATCGAAAATCAGGCAGAATGTCTGGCGCTGTGCGGCAAAACACAAGAAGCGGCCTTTCTGCATTCCCGCGCACGCGCCGTCACCAGCGGCGACAAGGACAACCTTGAGGCATCTGCCGCGGCGTTTTATTTCCCCGCCTTATTCGGCACAGGCTTCACCCGCAGCGCCGATGATGGCCGCAACGCCGCGCTCAATTACGGCTATGCCATTCTGCGCGGCTATGCCGCCCGCTGCGCCGCAGTTTACGGGCTTTTGCCGTGGGAGGGGCTGCACCATTGCAGCCAGCTGAACCAATACAATCTGGCGGACGACCTTATGGAGCCGTTCCGCCCGGTTGTGGATTTGTATGTAGCCGCCAATGTGGACGAGGCAAGCACGCTCGCCCCCGCGCTCAAGCACGCGCTGTTCGGGCTGATGAACGCTGACATTCTTTCCGGCGGACAGCACCACAGCGTGGCTTACGCCATGGAACGGCTGGTGCAAAGCCTGCGCACCGGCATGGAAAAGGGCGGCGCTTTGGCGCTGCCGAAGCTGCTGGCATGGCAGCCCCACGGTTATGAGTAGATTTATGAGAATGCTTGTATTTTTTGACCTGCCCGTCCAAACAAAAAAGCAGCGGCGGGAGGCCACTGCCTTTCGCAATTTTTTAATAAAGGACGGGTATCATATGCTTCAATACTCGGTTTATGCCCGCGTATGCAACGGCAACGACGCCGTGGCCAAGCACCGGGCGCGGCTGACAGGGCAGCTGCCGGCCAATGGCGCTGTGCGCCTGTTGGTGGTAACGGAAAAACAATATCAATCGATCGAGATATTGCTCGGCCCCTTTTCCCCGGCAGATACATCCTTTGCATGCGAACAGCTTACGCTGTTTTGATTTTCGGGAAGAACAAAAAGCGCTTCAGGCCGCAGCCTGAAGCGCTTTTTGCAACAGTCTTTATACCATACCAAGAACTGTTAGGGAACTACAACTCATACTGAACAGGCCACGCGGTGGCGGTGTTTATACCATACCAAGAACTGTTAGGGAACTACAACATAATGATTTCCATTATTTTTCCAACCTTTTTTATACCATACCAAGAACTGTTAGGGAACTACAACGGTGCGCTTGATTTAGTGATTCTCGTTTGGTTTATACCATACCAAGAACTGTTAGGGAACTACAACGCGACTGGTGGGCTGCATTCGTGGATGAGCATTATACCATACCAAGAACTGTTAGGGAACTACAACCATATATGGGTGAATGATTTGAGTCGGTTTATTATACCATACCAAGAACTGTTAGGGAACTACAACCATTCCCTCTTGTTCATCTTCACTGTCATGATTATACCATACCAAGAACTGTTAGGGAACTACAACTCCGTGGGCTTTACAGCGGCGGCCGCCAGCATTATACCATACCAAGAACTGTTAGGGAACTACAACAGTGCGTCCCCCTCAAGTGCGGCGGCACGGATTATACCATACCAAGAACTGTTAGGGAACTACAACCAGGCCGTGGAGGAGGACGCGCAGACCGCGATTATACCATACCAAGAACTGTTAGGGAACTACAACTTTGACCGCATTCGATGGATGACTTCTCAGATTATACCATACCAAGAACTGTTAGGGAACTACAACTTTGACCGCATTCGATGGATGACTTCTCAGATTATACCATACCAAGAACTGTTAGGGAACTACAACGTTATTGCTTTTGGCCTTGTGCTTTCGGCCATTATACCATACCAAGAACTGTTAGGGAACTACAACCGAACACTTCCGCAGGACAGCAGGCGCTCAATTATACCATACCAAGAACTGTTAGGGAACTACAACTGTGGTATAACGGCGGTGACAACTCAAACGATTATACCATACCAAGAACTGTTAGGGAACTACAACAGTTGGCTCGATGAAGCAGAAATCCGATTTATTATACCATACCAAGAACTGTTAGGGAACTACAACGCGTGATGCATCTTTGCGTTGGTTTTAATCATTATACCATACCAAGAACTGTTAGGGAACTACAACTACTCACGACCTTGGGAGATGACACCGGCGATTATACCATACCAAGAACTGTTAGGGAACTACAACCTCCAGCCCGGTGTCCTCGTAGGCGGCGAGATTATACCATACCAAGAACTGTCAGGGAACTACAACCTCGACGGTGCGGAACATGCGAGGCAGCTCATTATACCATACCCAAAACTGTTCCGGCGCGGTGCGCTTTTCAGATTTTCTGCACGGTTAAGATATACCCGATGTTGCCATAAAGGAACCAGGCTTTTTCGAGGGCCTTCTCCCGCGTTGGAGCGTTCAAAAAACGCGTAAACATTTCACCCGTCGCATGTTCTTTTCCCCATACAACCCAAGTCACTGCTTTCACCCTCTCTTTTCAAAACGCCACCCGGATATTTTCCCCGCAAAGCCTCCTGCGCAGCCGCAATCTCCAACTGCCGCGCTCGGATGCATTTCAACTTTACTATATATTTTATCTTCCAACGTGTCAAGTTTATCAACATACAGGCGTTCTTCCTTACAAACCGCCCCGTTTTTCGCCTTTTTCGTTGCCGCCAGGCCCGATCCATTCATAAAACGGACAGCCCCGCCGTACACTTCACTGGAAGCCTGCGGCGGGCTGCAATATTCTTAAGGCAGCACCGCACAATTCACGGCTGAAGCCTTAAGCGTCGCCTCGCTTGCAGATTTTCCGGCAACTGTCACAAAAATGCTCGCGAATACACAAAGTATTCGCTGCGCTTTTTGTTTAACCTGCCAAAAAACCGGCCGGCGCGCTTCGACTCTCAGAATTGTGCGGTATTGCCTTAACATTCATTACCAATTCGTTACAATCGCGGCAA
>ERZ1036420.437-NODE-437-length-27559-cov-5.156232_pt1 | contig 27559 bp, 36 predicted proteins | sample MGYA00514220_ERZ1036420 | MGnify/ENA primary metagenome ERZ1036420 (study PRJEB33795, sample SAMN09464938) | human gut metagenome | host: Homo sapiens | place: USA: Stanford, California | collected 2016-10 | study: EMG produced TPA metagenomics assembly of the...
TCAAAAGATCACAGGAAGGAGGGGCGGCTATGGATGAGTTGGAACGGTTGAACAGTGCAGATACGGAGAATCGGAAACACACGGAACAGGATAAAAAAGAGCAGGACACGACGGTTCCGGATTGTTCAGAACTGGCCCTTTTCCTGGCAAAATCCTACGGGCAGATGCTGAAGGATCGTGAACGGCTTCAATCGGTGCTTGATGCCGGTGTCCCGATCTACACGAAGGAAATGGCAATCCGGGATCTCTCTTCGGTCAGCATCGATTATGAGACTAACCGGGTGCAGACCAGTAATATCAGCAACGTTCCGCTGCGCATCGCAGAGCTGCTGGATCACGGTTATGTGGAGAAGATGAACCGGAGGCTGCGCCGGGAGATGGATGATTCCGTGAAGGAATATGGTTACCTCTGCTGGAAAATTGAAGTGGTAGAAACCGCCATGCGGGAACGGATGGATCAGAGGGAGCGGGCGATATTTGAGCGGATGTTTGCCAGAGGAAAATCCTACAGGGAAATTTGTAAGGCATATAAAAGGGGAACGCTGCACAATAAGCAGGTAAGTCAAATAAAACAGAGATGCCTGCAGGCTATAGCAAATCATTTGAAAAATATTTCCAGTTTTCCGGTTTACAGTGAATACATGAAAGAACTGCTGCGGGAATGGCAGACGAGGGAGGAATAAGAAATGGCTAATATAGACACGGATCGCTTACAACTTAGGAGAGGTTTTGGATGGAAACGTATCATAAATACGGGGGAGGCAAGTAAGGAAGTGTATCAGGTTCTTAAGAGGATAATCCATGATTATCCGGATCTAAAGGACTACTGCCGGTTTTTTGAAAATAAGCGTAGAAGCATCATCACAATGGCAAGGCTTGAAGAAATCGATGCCACATTTCTTAATGGGGAAAAATTAAGAGATCTGCTGCTTCTTCCGTTAGATGATGGCGATAAGAAAATGCTTTTTGCCTATTTTGATGCCCGTACAAAAGTGATGGCATTGGAAATCGGGATGGAGGGCCTGCCGGAAGGGATGTATCGTGAAATTGCTTACGATAGATATTTTGGTCGGCTGAGTTATAAGGATATTATGAAAAAATATGAGGTTAATCATAAAACTGTTCAGAGGGCACTGAAGCGGGCAAGGGATTATCTTGTAACATATGCCAAGTGGTATTTGGATTTATCTTTTGGATTAAAAGATTGCTTGGAGCGTAAAAAGTGTCCTTTTTGACCTCAAAAAAGATACCACTTTGGCATGCTATTATTATACTGGCCGAAAGGTAAGAAGAAAGCCTTTCTTACTTCTCATCTTTCGAATTCAAAGTTCCTCCTTATGGAAAGAGCCGGGACGGGTATTTACTCGCCTCGGCTTTTTCAGTAATCCCGCAGTACATAGAAACTCTATCCAAGTTGACATTCCAAAGCGAATCATTCGGGAGGTGAATATCGTGGGCAGGAAGAATAAACGGAAAAAATCATCCTATTCCAGAAAGATGAGGATCAATCCCAAAAAGCTGATCATGAAACAGCAGAATACATATGATGTCACACACAGCTGGAGCGATGGTGATTCTTCCAACCATAAGGCAGATACAGAGAATCCCAGCCGTACTCCACAGCGCGGCGACGTCTGGTTTGTGGAGCTGGGGTGTCATCCGGGGACAAGCGTTCAGGATGGATGCCGTCCGGCTTTTATTATGAGCAACGATACGGCCAATCTCTATTCCGGGATTGTGACGGTGGTTCCGATGACCTCCAAGCTGAAGAAATCTTATCTTCCAACGCACGTAATCCTGACAGATGAATGCCCTGCCCTGGAGCCCTCCATGGTGCTGGGTGAGCAGCTGACTACTGTCGGCAAGCCTGCACTGAAGTCTTATGTGGGAAGGATAAGTTCCGCCAAGATCCATGAGATAGAAAAAGCGGTGGAGGCCCATCTGGGACTGGCTTTATCCGGCACAGGGTAAGCAGTACAGCAGTTCCGGTCAATCCGTCCACCTCAAGCCGCTCATGTCAAGTTTAAGATCAACTTCTAAGGAGCGTGAAACAGATGAGTACGCATACAAGAACAGTAAATTTTGTGAACATCCCGGCAGAGCTAAAAAGTTCCTGCCGGTTTTGCACCTGGAAGATGGAGCGAGGCGCCAAGTCCTCCAGGCTGACCAAGGTTCCCTATAAGCCAGGGACCAACAAGAAAGCACAGACGAACAATCCGGACACTTTTTCGGATTTTACAGACGCCATGAAGGCCTATGCTATGGGCGGCTATGACGGGATCGGTATCCGTGTGGCTTCCGGGATTGGAGCCATTGACATTGACCACTGCATCCGGGAGGACGGCACACTGAACGATGTGGCCGCTTCCGTGCTTGGAATCTTCAAAGACGCCTATTTTGAGCGTTCCCCGTCCGGCAGCGGCCTGCGTGGATTCTTTCAGGTCGATGCGGATTATATTTTTGACAAGACGGTCTACTACATTAACAACCGAACATACGGGCTTGAGGTGTATCTTCCGGGAGCGACCAACCGGTTTGTGACCGTCACCGGTAATCAGTACCGGTCAGGCTCCGTTCCGCATGATATGGCGGCGCTGCAGACGGTGTTGGACACCTTCATGAAGCGCAAGAGCCAGGTGATCAACAGCCACATCGAGCCATGCTCCTATCTTTCCGATGAGCAGGTGCTGGAACATGCGAAAGCGTCTGCCAACGGCGAGCGGTTCATGGACTATTACAACGGGGACTGGCGGAAGTATTTTGATAACCAGTCCGACGCGGACATGGGTTTTGTCTCCATGTTGTGCTTCTGGTGCGGCTGTGACGAAGATCAGATCGACCGGATCTTCCGATCTTCCGGCATGATGCGCCCCAAATGGGACCGCCGTCAGGCTGGCACAACGTATGGAGCAATCACGATCCGGAATGCGATTGCATCCTGCCAGACGATTTACCTTCCAGTTGACCCGCGGGACATTATAGCCGCAGGGGATGAATTTCAGGATCTGGATGATGAAGTGGACTATAATCCGGATCTCTCTCAGATCAAACTCACTCTGGATGAGATGCAGCCCCAGACCAATCCCCGGTATGGAAGGGATGAGATTGGCGTGGGAAATATGTTCGCTGATTATTTTAAGGGAGTGGCAAGGTTTAACCGTGACCGCGGGATCTGGTATGTGTATGACGGTACTGTGTGGAGGGCTGACACAGGCGGACTCAAGGTTGCAGAGCTGGCAAAGTTACTGGCAGACCGGCTTTTGACCTATGCCATTAAGATCAAAGAAGAGGACACCAGGAAACGGTTCATCGACCGGGTGAGGAAGCTGCAGTTGAGAAAACACCGGGAAACGATGCTAAAGGATGCCAAATCAGTCTATCCGCTGGCAATGTCGTTTTTTGACCGGGACATTTACCTGTTTAACCTATCAAACGGTACTCTGAACCTTAAGACCCTGGAATTCCGGGAACATCGCGCAGAGGATTACCTGACCAAAATCTCTCCTGTGATTTATGATCCGGAAATCCAGTGCCCCAGATGGACACAGTTCATGGAGGAAGTCATGCAGGGCGATGAGTCCCGCATCCGATACATTCGAAAAGCCCTGGGATACGCTTTATCAGGGGATACGAGAATGGAATGCCTGTTTATCCTTTATGGGGCAACTTCCCGTAATGGCAAGGGCACAATGATGGAGACGTTTTTAAGGGTTATGGGTGACTACGGCAGAAATGCGGACCCGGCGCTTTTGGCTATGAAGTTTAACGCACAGAGCAACGGGCCGACCGAAGAGGTGGCGCGTCTTGCAGGATCGCGCTTTGTAAATATTTCCGAGCCGGAAAAGAAGCTCACAATGGACGCCGCTTTTACGAAAAGACTGACGGGAAATGACTCGATCACAGCAAGATTTCTCCATGAGAACAGCTTTGAGTTCAGGCCGAATTTTAAGATCTTCATCAATACAAACCATCTGCCAAACATCACGGATTTGACGTTGTTTGACTCTGGGCGTATTAAGATCATCCCGTTTAACAGGCACTTTGAAGAAGCCGAACAGGACAAAGGGTTAAAGGCATTCTTTGCCGAGCCGGAGCATATGTCGGGGATCTTCAACTGGATCCTGGAAGGATACCGGCTTTTTGAGCAGGAAGGTTTAGATATGCCGCCTTCCGTACTGGAGGCCACGGATGCTTATCAGAAAGAATCTGACCGGATGTCACAGTTTTTTACTGCCTGTATTGCGGATGCTCCCGGCAAGGAGCTGCGGACTTCTGCCATGTACAATCGGTATAAAGACTGGTGTATGGAAAATGGCTACCGGGCGGAAAGCATGAAGAATTTCAAGCCGGCTATTGAAAAATGCTATACCATCGTGAAAAAACGGCCTGCGGACGGCAGCGGGAGCGCCACCCCGATAGTTTTGAACGTAGAGTTCTTACCGGATGAGGACATTGCACCGGAACTTGTGCCGGTTGATTGACCTGCTTTTTATGTTCCCTATGTTGAATCTAGAGTCAGAAATCCCCTTTTAGTTGCTGATGCCACCTGTAGGCTTTCATATTTCGCCATTTGCAAGGCAGACCATTTTCCCCGGCAACAGCGGCGACAAAAGGATGATTTTTGCTTCAGATTCGGCAACGGATTCAGCAACGTCCAGCAACAAAAGCTCAACGAGCACAAGGATGAAAAACCTTGGAACTGCGGGCGTTTTGAGGCACTGAAAAAGCAGAAAACAAGCTCGTGTTGCTGATGTTGCTGCTGATATGGTTAGCCTTTTTTATTATTATTCCCGTGAGTGATTTATATTTTAACAGCAACATCAGCAACAAAGATTAAAATTACAAATCTGGCAATCCTAGAAATCCTTGTGTTTTCAGGAAAAATTCAGATCTGGAGGCGTTGCTAAGAGAAGAAAACAAGCCGATGATTCGGCAACAGATTCGGCAACGTCCGGCAACAATAAAAATCATTAAACATCACTGTGGGCGTCCATTGTGCTGGCCTGGATTGTGGGTAAGTGCAAAGGGTGTCTGCTTTGATACATACAAAAACGAGAGGAGTGGTTTGTGATGATTGAAGCTGTGGAGTTTAGAGAATATACATCCATTGATGATGCCAATTTTCGTAGTGAAAGCATGGCTTTCAAGATCAACCGGTGGATTAAAGCAAATCCCGCCGCAGCAATTGTGGCGATGAATACCGTAGTTTTGGACGGGGATTTGGTCTCTATTGTGATTTTTGAAAGGAATGAGGAGGAAAAAATCAATGAGTAAAATCTATACCTGCGAACAGGTCAGCAACGGCCATCCCGATAAGATCTGCGATCAGATCGCGGACGCTGTCGTGACCGATTGCCTGCAGCATGATGAGAACAGCCGTGTGGCGATTGAGTGTCTGCTGAAAGATAACCATCTGATCATTGCCGGTGAGCTGACCAGCGAACATAGACCGGATTACCGCAGAGTGGTGAATGAGGTCTTTAACCAGATCGGTTACGAGAAACTTGGCTTTGGGATGGAACCTGGTCTGGACATCAGCATCCTGGTATCGGAGCAGTCGCCGGACATTGCCCTCGGTGTGGACAAAGGCGGCGCCGGCGATCAGGGCATTATGTTCGGCTATGCCACTAACGAGACGCCGGAGCTGCTGCCTATCCCTTTTGCCGTGGCTACAGAATTTCTTCAGCTTCTGAAAAACCACCCTTCCCGGATGTTCCGGGCAGATGCCAAGGCGCAGGTCAGCTACGATTACGACAGCGGCAGGATCACCACCTTCCTGTGTTCCGTGCAGCACAGCCCGGATGTGGAGGTGGGCGATTTCCGGTACATCATAGAATCAATGATGGTGCTGGCGGCCTGCAAGTACGGGCTCAAAGGTGATTTTGAAAAGCTGGTCAACCCGACCGGACGGTTTGTGGTGGGAGGCTCGTTTGCTGATTGCGGCGTGACCGGCCGGAAGCTGGCCTGCGATACCTACGGCGGCATCGGCAGGATTGGCGGCGGTGCGATCTCCGGGAAAGACCCCTCCAAGGTAGACCGCTCCGGTGCATATATGGCGAGGAAGATTGCAAAGGATATTGTCCGCGCCGGGTATGCAGACCGGTGTGAGGTCCAGCTGGCCTATGCCATCGGCGTTGTGGAACCTGTATCTGTGGCGGTGGACTGCTTCGGCTCTGAGTACCAGAACCCGGAATTCATCCGCGCCTATGTCCGGGAGAACTACGACCTGACACCCAGGGGCATCGTAAGGGACCTTCATCTGCTGGATGTGGACTACAACACAGTGAGCAGCTACGGTCATTTTGGCAAGGGGCTGTTGCCGTGGGAGGAATGAAAGATGCCGCGACGACCAAGAGTCCCGTGCGGGCATCCCGGCTGTCCAGAGCTTGTGGAGCCGGGAACAAAGTTTTGCGAGAAACACAAGCCTCTCCATCCAGAGGTAACACGGCCGGCTGCAAAGCGCGGCTACGGAAGCCGCTGGCAGAAGGCGAGCAGAGCATTTCTTCAGAGCCACCCTCTGTGTGTGGAATGCATGAAGCAAGGATGCTATACCAAAGCAACGGTTGTGGATCACATTGTTCCACACCGCGGCGACCAAAGGCTGTTCTGGGATCGGAACAATTGGCAGCCACTCTGTAAAGCGTGCCATGACCGAAAAACCTGGCGGGAGGATAGCCGGCCCACTTATACCTACTAATATTTTTCTTCCGGAGGGAATTTCTTTCTCCCGAAATGCGCCTGATTTTGGGTGAAAGCGGTCAAATACTGTGCGATAGCAAGCAAGATTTTCGTACTTGCTATCGTATAGATTGTACTAGCCTGCATAAACTAAAATGCTGGGAACACCTTGACAAAAGTATATATCACGGTATATACTAAAAGCGTAAGGAGGTGTATGATCATGATGACTGCAAAATTGTTTGAAAATGGTCGGAGTCAGGCCGTTCGTCTTCCGAAAGAATGTCGTTTCAGCGGTGATGAAGTTGCAGTGAACAAGATTGGTGACATCGTCATTCTGATGCCGAAAGAAAATAAGTGGGCTGGTTTTCTGAACAGTTTGGAAATGTTCTCAGATGACTTCATGAGCAGCGGCAGAGAACAACCTCCGGTACAGGAGCGTGAAGCCTTATGAAGTATATGCTGGACACAAACATCTGCATCTATGCAATTAAGCATAAACCGCCGGAAGTTATAAAGAATTTTCTGAAGCACAACCCAGAGGATATATGTGTTTCATCCATCACCTATGGTGAATTGATGCATGGCGTGGAGAAAAGTCAGGCAGTGGAACGTAACCGTGCGGCGATTACGCTGTTTCTGTCGTCTATCTCGATTCTTCCGTTTGACAATTATGCTGCGGAAGAATACGGAAAAGTTCGTGCAGAACTTGAACGTAAGGGAACACCTATTGGACCGATGGATATGTTGATTGCGGGGCACGCAAGATCAGAGCGATTAATTCTTGTAACGAATAATACCAGAGAGTTCTTTCGTGTTGAAGATCTGGAAGTCGAAGATTGGACAAAAGAATAAGCAGATTAGAATGAAGCATCTGTCAGAGAAATCTGATGGGTGCTTTTTTCATGCTCCGCTGCCCCGCCGGGGCCGGGGTCACTTCACTGTGGGAAAGCCACAGGAAGACCGGCGGCCCCTCATCTGTGAAAATCCGCGAAATTGACAGGCCGGGGGCTTAAGGTTTCGGCGCGAAACCAAAACACATGAAAAAGAGGCGCGGCAAGTATCTTTAAGATCCCTGCATATCTGTCCAGAATGAACAAAAGCACATGAGAAACCGTGATTTATGTGATATTTCTCATGTGTTTTGCCTGTTCCGATAAAAAATAGGATAGAGATATCAAGAAGTCAGACGAAAGTTATGTAAAGATAAAATCTTACTTTCGGAGCCAGACAATGGCTCTTTCTTTTTTTCCTGTTTTTTGAACCTTTTTGAGAAAAAGAGGTGATTTTGCTGTGCTATGGGAAAGGAGGAAACAGATGCAGGAAAAGAAAAACGGGGAGGATTGTTTTGACAGTGCCATGGCAGAGTTCCTGCCCCATGTGGCAGAGCGATTTTGTCCACAGTGCGGGGAAGCAATACCACGAAATAAGACCGGCCGGCCAAGAAAGTTCTGTTCTGCCGCCTGCAGGAGACTGTGGTGGTCCGAGCATCCGAAACCAGAACATTGGAAAGCTGCGCGGCTGAAAACCTGCCCGGTCTGCGGGAAGAAATTCCTCTCAGCCAAAGAAGTATACCGGCCCCGTACCTACTGCAGCCGTGCCTGTGCTAACCGGGGCCGGGCGATCAAAGGCGGTGAGGCGGATGGGTGAAAAGAAGGATTCCGGGATTCCGTTGGATTGCGTTTCAGACGGCGGTGCCTATAACCCGGAGCGTGAGAAAGTACGGGAACTGCGGATGCGGGAAATGAGTTGTGCGGAAATTGCGGAGAGACTTGGCATCCCGGAAGGGACTGTTATCCTCCACTGCCTGAAGCTGGGCCTTCCGATTACCGGATCGTGCCGGAGAATTCCTCTCCCATCTGAGGATGAGGCGTGGCTTCGCTACCATAGGCGGGAGCCAAAGTACGCCAACTGCCCGGTGTGTGGGGAAAAGATCATCCAGCCGCTCATTGGGCGGCCTAAGAAGTTCTGTTCCCGTACCTGCAAGAACAAATTTTGGAACGACCGGTGGCGTGCAGAAAAGGAAAAGCATGGCCGGCGGGCCGTGTGTGAGAATTGCGGGGAGATTTTCTACGCAGTCAATGAGGGAAAGAAGCCGCAGCGATTCTGCTGCCAGGACTGCTATTTTGAATTCCGCTATGGGAGAAGGGAGTGACGGATTTATGGAAGGATTGAAGGTCATCGGCGTATTTGCGGTCTGCAATACGGGTGGTATCTGTGTACATGCCATTGACCATACGGAGGAGAAGGTGCTGGCATCCATGAATGGGAGGGATCCGGAATGGTACCCCATCACGGAACAGCCGCTGTCAGAGATCACTGGCGAGGAAAAGGATGCGGAAACTATGGAGCCGGGATTTTTCTTTGGCTCTTTTTTTTTGTGCCCTTCTCCGAGGTCATGCGCGTGTAAATCTTTACATGGAGGCGTGTAACATGAAACCTACCGCGGAACTGAAGGTGCTGCCGGTTACCGTACTCAAGCCGGCTGCCTATAATCCCAGGAAGAAGTTAAAGCCTGGGGATAAGGAGTACGAGAAAATCAAAAATTCCATTGAGGAATTCGGCTTTGCTGACCCGCTGGTGGTCAACGCCGATATGACGATCATCGGCGGACATCAGAGACTCAATGTTGCTATCGCTATGGGCTACACGGAAGTGCCGTGCGCTGTGGTGGATATCGACAAGACCAGGGAAAAGGCGCTGAACATCGCCCTCAATAAGATCACCGGTGCCTGGGATGATTCCCTGCTGGCAGATCTTTTGAAGGATATCGAAAACAGCGATTTTGACCTTGGAAAGACCGGCTTTGACCCGCCGGAGATCGAGACTTTGTTCAACAAGGTACACAGCAAGGAAGTCAAGGAAGATGATTTCGATGTGGAGTCGGAACTGAAGCAGCCTGTATTTTCCAGAGATGGTGACCTGTGGGTGTTGGGAAAGCATAAAGTCTTTTGCGGGGATTCGACCCTGCCAGAAAGCTATGCGAAAGTGCTGGATGGCGTGAAAGCAAATCTGGTCCTGACCGATCTTCCCTACTTCGTGTCCTATGAGGGGACTGCCGGGACGATCCAGAATGACAACCTTCCGGATGAGGAAGCGTACCAGTTTACCGAGAAGGCCATGCGCTGTATGCATGACAACCTGGCGGATGACGGCAGCATCTATGTGTTCCATTCGGATTCCAAGGGGCTGATCTTCCGTCGCGCATTTGACGCTGTAGGCTTTTACCTCTCCGGGTGCTGTATCTGGAAGAAAAACGCGCTGGTCCTTGGGCGGAGCCCTTATCAGTGGCAGCACGAACCCTGCCTTTACGGTTGGAAGAAAGACGGTCGGCACCAGTGGTATTCAGACCGGAAGCAGACCACCATCTGGGAATATGACCGGCCGAAATCCAATAAGCTCCACCCGACCATGAAGCCCATCGGCCTGATGAGTTATCCCATCAAGAACAGCACCATGACCAATGCCATCGTGCTGGACCCTTTCCTGGGTTCCGGATCGACGCTGATCGCCTGTGAGGAGACAGACCGGGCATGCCGGGGCATTGAGCTTGATCCAAAGTTCGTGGATGTGATCGTCAAGAGATATATCGAACATCAGTCCGGCCATTATGACGATGTGTATGTCATCCGTGATGGGCAGAGGCTGAAGTTTGAGGAAGCGGCCAGCTTTGAGCCGGAAACGGAGGGCAGTCATGGAGAGTAGGGAGACAAATCAGAGGGAACCTCTCACCCTCGGAAGCCTGTTTGATGGCTCCGGGGGCTTTCCATTGGCGGGGATCCTCGCGGGTGTGGAACCGGTCTGGGCTTCCGAAATAGAACCCTTCGCCATCCGGGTAACAACAAAGCGGCTGCCAAAGATGCAACATTACGGGGATGTGTCCGGCATAAGCGGCACGGACCTGGAACCGGTGGATATCATCACCTTCGGAAGCCCTTGTCAAGATCTCTCTATCGCAGGGAAACGCAGCGGCCTGGATGGTTCACGGTCCGGGCTGTTTTTCGAGGCCGTCCGTATCGTGAAGGAAATGAGGGAGAAAACACATGGAGAAAAACCAAGATTTATTGTCTGGGAAAACGTGCCGGGGGCCTTCTCCTCCAACAAAGGGGAGGACTTCAAAGCCGTCCTCGAAGAAGTCATCCGGATCAAAGAGCCGGAAGTGCCACCGCTGCCTCCGCCTGAAAAAGGCAGATGGCCTTACGCCGACTGTTACCTGGGAGACGGATGGAGCATGGCATACCGCGTTCTTGACGCTCAATACTGGGGCGTCCCCCAACGAAGGGCAAGAATCTTTCTTGTCGCGGATTTTGCAGGCGGCTGTGCCCCAGAGGTTTTATTTAAGTCGGAAGGCGTGTCTGGGTATACTCCGCAGGGCTTCCGCGCGTGGCAAGGCTCTGCCGGAGATCCTGAAGAAAGCCCTGGAACAGCAGGCCGAGCGGATGAAGGATACCGGGGACGGGTCGTCCTGAACGACCAGGGAGGTTCCCGGATGGATGTGTCCGAGGATGTGGTCAGCACGCTCAGGGCGGAGGCGCACCACCCGCCGGTGCTTTTGGCTGAGAATCCTGGTTCCGCAGGCTTCTGTACGGAACACAGCGCAAACGCCAGGGGGATCGGCTATGGGGAAGAAACATCCCCGACCCTGCGGGCTGGCGTTGTACCGGCTGCGATTGCCCTGGACTACCATCCGGCAGATTCCCGTATCGGCATTGGGGAGCCGGAAAAGATCCAGACCCTGACCAGCCGTATGGGAACAGGCGGGAACAACGTGCCGCTGGTGATGGATGTAAAGGCCCATCAGGAACTGCCGCCGCAGACCTTGAAGATCCGTTCCGGATGCGAGGGAGGCGGCAAGGGTGCGCAGGTACAGGTGGAGAAATCCGCTACCCTCGGCTGCAATAATGACCAGACAGTGTTTGTGCCCTACGGCATCTGCTCCAAAGCCAGTCATTCCATGCTGTCAGACAATCCGCATTCTGGTTTTTACGAAGCAAAGACATCCCGGACGCTTGACCAGAATGGCGGGCGGCCGGACTGCTCCCAGGGCGGGATCGCGGTTGTTGCGTTCGCACAGAACCAGAGGGATGAAGTCCGGGATTTGAAAAATGTGTCTGGGGCGCTGGCGGCGGAGTCTGGTACGAAGCAGCAGACCTATGTCCTCCAGGGTTCCATGATCGGCCGGGCTGACAAGAATGGGCCGCAGGGGGACGGTGTCAATGAGGAGGTATCATTCACACTGGATACCAGTGACCGCCATGCGGTGGCGTACTGCATGACGACTGGGGAGTTTACCAGGGTGGGTACCGATCAGTCCCCGCCGATCATGGCGAGGGATTATAAAGATCCCCAGGTAGTCGTCAAAGAGGACAACGGGCAGGATGCAGATAAGGAAGCGGACGGCATCAGGCCTGCAGTTGACAGGCCACTCTGTATGGCTACCGGACAGGCTAATGCGGAAATCGGGAAGGATCTTTGCCCGACCTTAAGCTGCAACCATGAAGCGCCGATCATCACGGAGCCCTATTATATTGTCCGCCGCCTGACCCCTACCGAGTGCGCAAGGCTCCAGGGCTTTCCGGATTGGTGGTGTTCCGACCTTGGGACGGAGGATCCGACCGATGAGGAGATCCGTTTCTGGGCGGATGTGTTTGAGACACACCGAAGGATCGTCACCGGTGCGAAAAAGCCGAAGACGGAGAAACAGATCCGCAAATGGCTGAAAGGCCCGCATTCGGATAGTGCAGAATACCGCCTGTGGGGAAACGGCATTGCACTTCCCTGCGCATATTTTGTCCTGTCTGGGATTGTTTGGGCGGCGGGACTTGCTGAAACAACATGAAGCATGGCAGGGGCCGGCTTTACCGGAAGAGGTATAGCTGGCTGCTGCCAGGATACATAGAAAGGATGTGGTATCGTTGAAGGGACTGGCTGTTTTTCTGATTGCCGCAGTCCTTGTGCTGCTGACGATTGTGACCTACTCCCTCTGTGTGATGGCAAAGGACGAGGATGATGCAGAACAGGTCAAGTGGCTCCGTGAGCGTGAAAACCGGAATAAGAAGACGGATGATGCCAAGGGAAAGTAAACTGCCCAGTTTCTGGCGCCGGAATTGTGTAATTGGTCAAATCTGCACTTTATCATGAAATGGCCTTGCTATTTTGCCCCGTCTGAGTGATAAATACCATACCGCCAAGGAACAAAGCGGCGGGAATGAAAGGAGCGAGAACCTATGCTGAAATTCAACAGGAACACGGAAGAAAGAAAAACCATCGCCGCCCGGCTGGGGGAACTGACCGGGATGCAGCCGTTCTACACCAGGGCTCCGCGATACGCATATGAAGTTGGACCTTATACCATTGACCGGGACGGCGACCTCTTTGTGGATGAGGAGCAGGCGGATGCGGATATCCTGACCGCCCTCATGAATGAGGGACTAATCACTGGCGGAGAGGTTGTGGGGGATGCGGATGAACGGGAACCGGATACTGAGCCGGATGGGATGCAGGAAGCGCGGGAGATCCAGGACGGAGTGGGTGAATCAGAAGACACAGAGGATTCTGAAGGCATAGAGCCTGATAGGATGGTCCCGGACAACGTCTCTGAAGAGGCCGCTTCCGAAGAGAGTGTTTCCCAGGAGCCGCAGAGTGACGGACCAGACACAGAGGAGACAGACCATGCGGATCCCGAAAATTCGGAGAATACGGATGACGATGCCGTGAGAGAAGAACCGCTCGACATGAACATGAACTTTGAGATCCCTCTTGGGGCCCATACGGGCGCTACCCTCCGGAACCTGGTTAACCTGATCTACAGCCGGGGGCCTCTGGTCAACCAGGCGACCGGTGGGCACTTTGAAGCGGATACGGGGCTGATCGAAGCGCTTAAGGATGACCGATGCACCTACACGCGGGCGAACTTCTTCCGGGCAGTCGCGGATTATGAGGACCAGCACGGGAAGAGCCTTTACGGTCTGACCATCACACCGGAGACGGTGAACTTTACGGGATTTGGGGAAGCGGCGGATGTGGACCATCTGCGGGCTTTTGGACACCTGGCGGTGATGATGAACAACCAGGCGCTGCACCAGAAACGGATCCAGGCAAAGGCGGTGGACGCCACTAATGAGAAGTACGCCATGCGCATCTGGCTGGTCCGCATTGGCATGGACGGGGAGGAGTTCAAACAGACCCGGAAGATCCTGATGGAGAAGCTCACCGGACACAGCGCATTCCGTACCCCGGCGGAGGCGGAAAAGGCGAAAGCCAAGGCACAGAAAAAGCGGGACGAGCTGCGGGCAGCCAAAGAAGCGGCAAGACTGGAAGCGGAGGCCCGGGAAACCGGATCTGCGGCGGATACTTCCCCAATAGAGGTTCAGATGATGGCATCAGGCGCATAAGCGCCTGCTTCCCTCAAAAATGGGGCCGGCTAATAAGCGAGACCCTCTTCCATTGTAGCCATTTTCGCTCTGAAATGTGTAATTATCAAGCACAGTCTGCAGCATAAAATACACAATCTTCAGACGAAACAAGACCAGAATCTTTGTGAGTTTTATATCTCCATATTAACTTGATAAAGTGTGGGACTGACGGTAATATGCACATACCGAAAGGGAAAACAACAAGCCACAGAGCAAAGGAGATAAGAACCATGAAGGAAGCAACAAGAATCCAGATCGAGAACATGAAGAACCAGACATTCGGGGTTGAGATTGAGGGCAACAACATCACCCGCAAGAAAGCCGCCGAGAAAGCCGCCGCCTACTTCGGGACCGGCCGGAGCGAATACACCGCAGGAAGGAACGGCTACATGACCTGGAGCGCCTGGGATGCCCAGGGCAGGGAGTGGAAGTTCCAGCGGGATGTGAGCATCAGCGGACCGGACGACCAGAAATGCGAAATGGTCACGCCGATCCTGACCTACGCGGACATGGAGCTTCTGCAGGGGCTGGTGAGGGTCCTCCGGAAAGCCGGGATGAAGAGTGACGCAGGAAGAGGCTGCGGAGTCCACATTCACATCGGAGCAAAAGGGCATACACCCCAGACCATCCGCAACCTGGTGAACATCATGGCTGCCCATGAGAGCCAGATCGCCAAAGCCATCAAGGTGGATTCCTGGCGGCAGAGCCGGTATTGCCGGACGGTGGATCCCAGATTCCTGGAGCAGGTCAACCGAAAGAAACCCTCGACCATGAGCCAGCTTGCGGATGTCTGGTACGAGAGCCAGGGTTGCGGGAATGGCAGAACCCAACATTATAACCAGAGTCGCTATAGAATGGCAAATCTTCATGCACTCTTCACAAAAGGGACCATCGAATTTCGGCTTTTCCAATTCGACGCCCCGGCAGACGGCAAGCAGAACGGGCTCCATGCGGGGCACCTGAAAGCCATGATCCAGCTTTGCCTGGCCATGAGCCAGCTGGCCAGGCAGATCCGGTTCGCAAGCCCCAAGCCCCAGCAGACCGAAAACGAAGCCTACGCCTTCCGGTGCTGGATGCTCCGCCTCGGGTTCATCGGGGAGGAATTCAAAACGGCGAGGGACTTCTTCCTTGCCAACATGGACGGCAACTGCGCATGGCGGCACAGTGAACGATAGGGACACCACCCAAAACGGGAAACCGGGACTCCTCCGGGCGGCATGGCCGCCCTTTGGGTGGTAGAAGAAGGAGGTAGACAGCATGAAGCGAAAATACGAAAAACGGACACAGCCCGCGGGACGGGTATATCAGGTGACGATCACGGAGACGCGGCGGCGGACGGTCACCGTCCACGAATCGGAACTGAAAGCCCCCACGCCGGATGATGCCGAACAGACGGTCCGGGACTGGTGGCACAACGGCCAGATCATCCTTGTGCCGGAAGATTTCTCCGGCGTGGAGTTTGAGGTCACAGAGAGAACGGAAGGCGGTGACGGCAATGGACGCATGGAAGAAGTTCAGCGTTGAGGTCTCCCGCCGCCCCGCAATCTATTACCTGGCCTATGGGAGCAACCTTTCCCTGGAACGGATGGCAAAGAGATGCCCGGACGCCGTAGTCGCCGGGACATCGAAAATCCCAGGATACCGGCTGCTTTTTAAGAAAAGCGGCAGCGGCTTTTACGCCACCATCGAACAGGATGCCAACTGCTTTGTGCCTGCCCTGGTCTATAAGATCAGCGAATTTGATGAAGCCCTGCTGAACCGTTATGAAGGGTATCCGAAATTTTATTATAAACGTTATTTCCAACTGCCGGTCAAAACTCTGCGGGGCGGCCGGCTCAAGGGGAATAAGCAGTGCATGGCGTATGTGCTCCATGAGGAGCGGCAGCTGGGCGAGCCCAGCATGGAATACTATAAACTTCTGGATGACGGATATGCCCGCTGGGGCTTCGATGTGGAGATTTTGGATAAAGGGCTCTCCGACAGCATCGGCGTGAAGGCCGCCAACGCTTACCTGGCCAGATTCCAGAAGCTGTAAACCGCACAGTTTTTCCGGCACATTTTTGTGGAAGATTTAGGCTGGAAATCACTTGATAATGTCCGGAGAAAGAGCGAATATACCACTACCAAAAGGAAACAGGAAAGACAAACAGCCTGCTGGTATCTGAAACTATTAACTTTGAAATTTATTATACGAGGAGTGAAGCATTTATGAGCAAGCGATACTACATTGCCTATGGCAGCAACCTTTCAACCGGGCAGATGCGGTACCGGACGCCGGACGCGAAGATCGCGGGGACAGCGGTTCTTACCGGATGGCAGCTTTTATTCCGGGTTCATGCTACGATTGAACCGAATCCGGAGAAGAACACACCGGTGTTGGTATGGGAAATTTCGGAACAGGATGAAAAGAATCTGGACCGTTACGAAGGATATCCGGTTTACTACCGCAAGAGGGAGCTTCCGGTGGAGGTCTTCCCCCTTGGCGGAGGGGAGCCGGTAAACCTTACCGCGATGGTATACCTGATGGCGGACGGACATCCGCTGCGGGAACCGTCGGAAGGATATTACCAGGTGCTGGCAGACGGATACCGGGATTTCCATTTCCCGATGCACATCCTTGAGCAGGCCCTGGCCGACACCATGGGCAGGGAGAAAGCCGTAAAGAGGATTGGAGAGTGCAGTCTGACCCGTCCAGGCAGGAAGGAGGAGCGTCATGAAGTTTCCCACTAAGGAAGAACTGAAAAAACTGAGGGAAGAATTCCCATCTGGCTGCCGGATCGTCTTGGATGAGATGGATGATGTACAGGCTCCGAAACCGGGGTCCCAGGGCACCTGCCGGGGTGTGGACGATGCCGGGAATGTCCTGGTCAGCTGGGATGGCGGCGGCTCCCTGAACATTGCCTATGGCGCCGACACATGCCACCGTGTGGCTTCCGAGAGTGAGATTAAGGAAAGCCTCGACTGGCTGGGCAGAAGCCGACACAGGGGCGCACGTTGCTCCAGGTGCGGCGCATATGAGGAAGCGGGGAACCGCCTCCTGGCGCAAAGCCGCAGGGCGGACATCACGGTGTGCGAGACCTGTGGAACTGCGGAGGCGCTTGAGGATGCAGGCCTGATGGAGCGGATGGAGCTTTCGGACTGGTGGATCGTGAAGCAGAACTGGCGGGGCTAGCACAGAAAGACGGGGCCCGAAATCATCAGGCCCCTCCTCCAGTTTACGGTATTTTACCTCCTGTTTGCAAGGACAGCAAGCGGTATGTGTGAAATACATTGCACAAAGATACCGCCATGAGATTGGTGATATAGACACACACGGAAAGGAACTACGAGGGACAGGCCCCATGCGGGGCTGTCCGGGCCAGGGCTTCCTTTTAAAGGAAGTCCCTCATGCTCATGCCGACCTCGGCGAGCTGCTCCGCCATGCTGCGGCAGTGCCACTCTTCTTCCAGTTCCTCCTCTGCTTCCTCATCCAGGGGGAAGGGGTCGCTGCCCCATCCGTTTTCCCGGTAGGCTTTCAACCGGATGTCCCCGATGTCGTAGCGGTCGAGGTCATATTCTTTTTCAAGTTCTGCGATGCGGCTTTCGATGATTTCTTCGATTTCGGTAAAATTCTTTTTCATGGTGGTTCCCTCCGTGTGGTGTGTGTGTTCTTTTGTTGTGTGTATATTCGCTCTAAAGCCGGTATTTATCAAGTTAATCCGGAGCCATAAATGTACCAAAAATAAGAGCGTATAATCGTGTACTTTAACCGCTTGCTATCTCCCACACATGACGGTAATATGCACATACCGAAAGGGAAAACAGAAACGAAAACCAGAAACGGAGGAACGAAACATGACAAAGAATCACGAGCGGATCAATCAGCATTTTGAGGAACTGGTACCGGCAAGCGGCAAGGCGGAGAGCTTAGCAGGGGAGCTGGTCAGGGCGATGGCAAGGATCGGATACCGGTGGTACAACGATGGCGATCAGGTGGGCATCGGCTACGGCAGAGAGACCTGCAACCCGGCAGCCCGTTTCCTGATCCACAAAGGGAACAAAGAGGTCAGCGACCTGGCGGCATCCATTTGGGGCATCCACAGCGAAGAGGTTTACGAAAAGCGCATCGACCTTCTTGCCGGGGCGGTTGCCGACTACGTGGAAAGCCACCCGGAGCTTCGCACCCTCCCGACGATCGACATGTGGGACTTGCGGGATCCCGACGAAGATGTGGATGACTGGGACGAGGAGGAAGAGAACTGGTAAGCCGGACACACCGGGAGCTTCCGAAAGGAGGCTCTTTTGGTGCTTCAGCGTTTCCAGACGGCTGTAAGATACACAATTTACGGCGATTATTTTTGTGTACATTATGGCCGCAATACGACTTGCTATATCTGGTCGCTGACGGTAATATGTCCGTAACAAAAACGAAGGGAGAAAATACCATGAAAACGAAATTTTATCTGGACGGGAAGAAAACCACAAGGAAGGCAGTCAAGGAACTGGTTGGTGAGGAAAGGCTTAAGAGGATGCTCAAAGAGGCTAAGGAGACTTTCCTGGAAGACCCGATGGTTCAGAACGACTTTTTCATCGGGAGCGGGATGCTGACCATCGAGTTTGCGTAAGACTATACAGGCCGGCAGAGGCAAGGGGCTGGGGGCTGGCCCTTTGTTTGTGCCTGTCTGTGGGAATAATGTACACTATTTGTGGTATTGATCTTTGTGTACATTATAGCTCCGGATCAACTTGCTATATCCCGGCACTGACGGTAAGATACACACAACAAAAGCAAAGGAGGAGAAGAACATGCAGGATTGGAGAAGCTGGGAAACAGGAAGAAAGACGATTTACGAAGGCACAGAATTTGATGGAAACTTCCATTTTGAGGGCGTGATCACCGAGGTACATGAAGACCACCTGATCTGTGAAGCCGAAGGGATACACCTCTGGGTGGATGATGATACTGCGGAATCCTTCCGGTAATCAGAAAGAGCCAGGCAGAGGCAAGGGGCTTGGGAAGCAGGCCTTTTGCCTCTGCCTGGCTCATCCGCCCCATAATGTACACCAAAACCGACGCTTATCTTTGTGTACATTATGATGCCACATGGCCTTGCTATATCCGGCAGGTGACGGTAAGATACAGTCACCAAAAGCAAAGGAGCGAAAGCAGATGAAAACACAGGAAAAGAGATTCGGATACGGCAGGGTGAAATACCATAAGGAGAGCGATTTCCCCTGCGAGATCTATTACAACGGCTGCCACTGGTACCGGACGCCCTACGGATATACATTCCGGGAGACCGGGATGGAGAATTATCTCTACGAAACCTACAACAGGGAGGAAGACCTAAGGCTCTATGTAGACGCAGCCGGCAACATCTGGGACGAGAAAGAACACGGGATTTTGTAACGGGCAGCGGGTGTGGTAAAACGCCATGCCCGTTTTCTCTTGCCCGCAGCGGATAAAAAGCGGGGGTATACTCGCCAATTTCCACTGCAAATGATTGTGTACTTTAGCCGCTTGCTATATCTCCCACATGACGGTAATATGCACATACCGAAAGGGAAAACAACAGAAACGGAGGAATGCAGGATGTGGCATGAAGGCAGCATTAAAATTGGAAAGGACATCTTCCACTATTGGGTGAAGGTGGCCGGGGAGGCAAGTGAGATCTTTGGACTGAACGGCGGGCGGATCATCAAGCTGTCGCTGAAGCGGGACGGCAAGTGGGTCAGCAATTATGACAGGGGCTGGGACATCCGCCCCGCGGACCAAAACACGGAGATGGCGCTGGCAATTTTGATGAAGGATTACAATTAAGGAAAGGGGCGGAAATATGACGGAAATGGAGATGGCTGTATATGAGAAGGCGGACGACGTACAGTACATGATGGCGGAACTGGAGCACCATCTGCATGGGATCCGCTATGACCCTGGCAGGGCAACGGCTGCGGATGTGAGGGATCTTACAGAAATCCAGGAGTGCATTGGGAAAGCGGTATGTTTGGCAAAACAGGTGTCCGACCGGATGCAAGGCTAAGGGAAAACACAGGGATACACAGAAATCAGGGCTTCCTTGCGAGGCCCTTTTTTGATGCTTATTTTTACAAGGAAGGAGGGATGCCGCATGGCGACCAGGGGACGGAAACCAACGCCTACAGCCATCAAGATGCTGGAGGGGAATCCGGGCAAACGCCCGCTGAATACAAAAGAGCCAAAGCCTGCGAAGAAAGCGCCGAGCTGTCCGAAGTGGCTGGAGCCGGAAGCAAAGAAGGAATGGCGCAGGCTTGCAAAGCAGATGGAGCAGATCGGCATCCTGACAGAGGTGGATATGGCAGCTTTCGCCGGATACTGCCAGGCGTATGCCCGTTGGAAGGAGGCGGAGGAATTCATTACCCAGCATGGATCCATTGTGAAAACCCCGTCGGGCTACTGGCAGCAGGTGCCGCAGGTCTCCATTGCGCAGACTTACCTGAAGATCATGAACCGGTTTGCGGAGCAGTTCGGCCTGACGCCCTCCTCCAGGAGCCGGATCATTGCCGAAGATAACAGCGGCGGGACTATCGATGAGATGGAGGCGCTTTTGGGAGGTGGCAGCTGATGACGGAGACAAGGCCGAAGGATTATCCGAGATTGAAAGATTACAAACCCTCCCGGTTCATGCTGCCTACCTCACACTATGATAAGGCAAAGGCAGAACGGGCGGTGACATTTATTGAGAACCTCCGGCACACCAAGGGGAAGTGGGCAGGAAAGCGTTTCTGGCTGCTTCCGTGGCAGGAACAGATTGTGCGGGATGTGTTTGGCATCGTGGATGAGCGCGGAAACCGGCAGTTCCGAACTGTGTTTGTCGAAATAGGAAAGAAAAATGGAAAGAGTGAGCTTGCCGCTGCCGTGGCACTTTACCTTCTGTATGCGGACGATGAACCATCAGCCGAGGTTTACGGCGCTGCCGCCGACCGCCAGCAGGCATCCATCGTTTTCGATGTAGCCAACCAGATGGTGCAGATGACCCCGGCCCTGCTGAAGCGAAGTAAGATCATGGGCGCTACCAAGCGGATTGTGAATTACGCAAACGCAGGTTTCTACCAGGTGCTGTCGGCGGAGGTAGGGACGAAACATGGACTGAACGTCTCCGGTCTTGTGCTGGACGAGGTTCATGCGCAGCCAAACCGGAAGCTCTATGATGTCCTTACCAAAGGATCCGGCGATGCCCGTGAGCAGCCGCTGTATTTCCTGATTACCACAGCGGGGACGGACCGGGAAAGTATCTGCTATGAGCTCCATATGAAAGCATTGGATATCCTGGAGGGACGGAAGATTGACCACACCTTCTATCCTGTCATCTACGGCCTGAAGGACGATGATGACTGGCATGATGAAAAGAACTGGTATAAAGCAAACCCTTCTCTCGGTCAGACCATCCAGATTGAGCGTGTCCGGGATATGTACCGGGATGCTTTGGATAACCCGGCAGAAGAAAATGTGTTTAAGCAGCTCCGCCTTAATATGTGGGTATCGAGCCTGACCCGATTTATCCCGGAGCACATCTATGATCTTGGGAATACTCCCATTGACCTGGAAGCGCTCAAAGGCCGGGAGTGCTACGGAGGGCTGGATCTTTCCAGTACCGGGGACATTACCGCCTTTGTGCTGATGTTTCCTCCAAGGACGGAGGATGAGAAGTATATCCTTCTCCCCTATTTCTGGATCCCGGAGGAAACGATTCCCCTTCGTGTGCGCCGGGCATCCGTCCCCTATGACGTCTGGTACCAGCAGGGCTATCTGATGGCGACAGAGGGAAATGTGGTCCATTACGGATTTATTGAGAAATTTATTGAAGATCTGGGTAAGAGGTATCATATCCTGGAAATCGCCTTTGACCGCTGGGGCGCGGTGCAGATGACGCAGAACCTGGAAGGCATGGGATTTACCGTTGTTCCGTTTGGGCAGGGATTTAAGGATATGTCTCCGCCGACGAAGGAGTTTTATAAACTCCTGATGGAAGGCCGTATTATCCACGGCGGCCACCCGGTCATGCGCTGGATGGCGGGAAATGTGGTAGTAGATACCGATCCGGCAGGAAATATTAAGCCGACAAAAGCGAAAAGCCCGGAAAAGATCGATGGTGTTGTGGCTGCAATCATGGCTTTGGACCGCTGTATCCGGAATGAAGGAATCCAGCAGGGAAGCATTTATGATGAGCCAGGGCGCGGGCTGTTGGTGTTTTAGATGGAAAAATTATAATAGAGTATGATTTAAAGAGGCATTTTGATGGGAGGATAGATAGCGATGGGATTTTTCAGTTGGCTGGGTTTTGGAAAGCCCAGGGATGCGCCGGAAGGCACAAAATCAGAAAGAACTGGTCTGCCAGAGATCACAGATAACGTTCGTGACTCCGGGCAGACCTTTTTCTTTGGCACGGCAAGCTCCGGGGAGCGGGTGGATGAGAAGTCTGCCATGCAGATCTCCACGGTGTATGCCTGTGTCCGGCTCCTGGCGGAAACGGTGGCGGGACTTCCGCTTCACCTATACCGCTACACAGACAGCGGGGAGGGGAAAGAGAAAGCCATAGACCATCCGCTGTATAAGATCCTTTACCGGCAGCCGAATCCGGAGATGACCAGTTTCACGTTCCGGGAGACGATGATGACCCACCTGCTTTTATGGGGCAACGCTTATGCACAGATCATCCGGGATGGGAAGAACACGGTATTGGGAATGTATCCTCTGCTCCCTGAAATTGTGGAAGTAGACCGGGATGAGGCGGGAAACCTTTACTATATCTACCACGCCTACACCGATGAGGTTCCGGGAGAGCAGAACCAGGATATCTATTTCCGTTCTGATGAGATCTTCCATATCCCTGGCCTGGGCTTTAACGGGCTGGTCGGCTTCTCACCTATTGCCATGATGAAGAACAGCCTGGGCACAACGCTGGCGGTAGAGAAATACGGCGCCTCGTTCTTTAAGAATGGGGCGCAGCCCAGCGGCGTGCTGGAGCATCCGGGGGTGTTAAAGGATCCCGGCAAGATCCGGGAAAACTGGTCTGCGGTCTATGGCGGGGCGAACAACGCCCACAAGGTAGCCGTTCTGGAGGAGGGGATGACCTACAAGCCCATCTCCCTGCCACCGGAGGACAGCCAGTTTTTATCCACCCGCCAGTTTGGAGTGGAGGAGATCTGCCGGATCTTCCGTGTGCCTCCCCACATGGTACAGGACCTGCAGCATGCCACCTACTCCAATATTGAGCATCAGTCCATCGACTTTGTGGTACACACCCTGACGCCTTGGCTGGTGCGCTTCGAGCAGACCGTGAGCAAAGACCTTCTGTTGGAGGAAGAGCAGGACGAGTATTTTATAAAGTTCAACGTAGACGGACTATTGCGGGGGGATTACCAGAGCCGGATGAATGGCTACGCCACTGGCATCAGCAATGGCTTCCTCTCGCCCAATGATATCCACCGTCTGGAGAACATGGATCTGATCCCAGCAGAGGAAGGCGGGGATGACTATTACCTGAATGGCGGCTATGTAAAGCTAAGGGATGCCGGGAAGTTTGCGGATGCGGGACAGGCAAGTACCGCACAGGAGCCGCCAGCGGAGGAACCGGATGAGGAAGACCCCGCAGACTCGGAAGGATCGCAGGAAGGCCAGACAGACAGTATGCATCGAAAAAGGAGACGCATAGAAAAAGAAATGAAACCGCACAATAAAAGCGACTGTATCGGTTGACAAAATAGTTTGTCACGAATATAATACAATTAGAAGGTGGGAAATCCCACTGTTGAATGGAGGTGCAGCTGCATGGAAGCGATTAAAGATTATGATGCGCGTCTGGATGCAAAAGGCAGGATTACGCTCAGAGGAGCCACATACAAAAATTATAATGTGAGGATGTATGAAAACGGCTGCTATATTGTGGAACCGCGCGAACTGGTTATACCCGAGACGATATCCGCCAGATCCCTTATGGAGATGGATAAAGCTGTAGAGAATTTCAAAGCAGGAACTGTTTCACCGCCTATTGATTTATCAGATTTCGAGTGAGGGCGGGAAATGGCGTATACGATAAGAATGGGCGTTCCCGAAATGGAAGCCCTGTGGAATGATCTTCAGACAAAATGGCGCTCCGGTACGATGAAAAAAGATGAGGAAAAATTGTACAAAAAATGGGGAAGCGCATTGAAAAAACTTTCCGAGGATCCGATGTATCCCGGGCTGAAATCCCATGAGATTACCGTTTTATCAAAAAGATATGGCATGAAAGTGTGGCAGTCTTACCTGGAAAACAAAAACAGTGATGCTATGCGAATGTTCTGGGTATATGGGCCAGACCAGAAAGAAATCACGGTGATCGGATTGGAACCTCATCCGGAGGATAAGAAAAAGGGCGCTTACGATAGAATAAAATTATCCGATTTAGGGTAACCAAATCATGTCATTCAGTAGGTCGATTTGCTGCTATATTTGTGGCAAACGGCCTATTTTTATTTCTAGCGAAAACCGGCAGAGTGAGAGTATGCCGAAGAAAAGAGAAAGGAGAACGATCCGATGAAGAGATTCTGGAACTGGATCAGAAATGAAGCCGGCGGCCGTGTCCTCCGCCTGGAAGGGCCCATTGACGAGGAGTCCTTCTGGGGTGATGAGGTAACGCCGAAGGCATTTCGGGAGGAGTTGGAGGCGGACTCTGGCGACATCACGCTCTGGATCAACAGTCCGGGTGGAAACGTGTTTGCGGCTGCCGAGATCTACACGATGCTCCGGGACTATCAAGGGACTGTTACTGTTAAGATCGATGCTATTGCTGCGTCAGCCGCCTCTGTGATCGCCATGGCCGGGAACAAAGTCCTCATGTCTCCCGTAGCCATGCTGATGGTCCATGATCCCAGCACCATTGCTATGGGTAACGCCAGGGACATGGAGAAAGCCATCCGCACCCTCAACGAGGTCAAGGAGAGCATCATCAACGCCTATGCCTTTAAGACCGGGCTTACCCACAGCCGCATTGCAAAGCTCATGGAAAATGAGACCTGGATGAATGCCAAAAAGGCCGTGGAGCTGGGCTTTGCGGATGAGATCCTCTTTGAGGCGGTGGAGCCAGAGGAGGACCCGGGCAAAGAAGACCCAGATGAGGGTGAGAATGATCCCGATCCGGACGAAGAAAAGAAGGAGAGCATCCATCTGACTGCGCAGATGTTTTCTTCCCGGCAGATGGGGCTTACGATCTTAAACCGTCTGGGTGTCCGGGAAGAGAAGCCGCCTTCGGGCGCACCCAAACCGCCAGTGGTGGGCAAGCCGCCTACCAGACCGGAACCGCCGGAAAGACCGGTCCTTGACCTGGACGGCAAAACGGAGGACGGCAGCGTCCCCTATAATATTCTGTTAAAACAGCTGGAGTGCATGAGATGATGCGCCCCGGCTTTTTTTATACCCAAAATTCATGAATTTGCGGAGGTACACGATTATGAGCAAGATTTTGGAACTGCGCAGCAAGCGCAACGCACTCTGGGAGCAGACCAAAGCATTCCTGGAGAAGAACCGCGGCGAGAACGGCCTTGTGGCCCCGGAAGCCGTGGAACAGTACAACAAGATGGCACAGGAGGTCAAAGACCTGGGAGCGGAGATCGAGCGCCTGGAGCAGCAGGCCCAGCTGGATGCCCAGCTTGCCGCTCCCACTTCCACTCCGGTCCATGGCACACCCAGGGGAGGCACCCCGAAGGATAAGAATCCCCGGCCTACCGCTACGGATGAGTACCGGGACGCCTTCTGGAACATGATCCGTGCCCGTGGGAATTACGGGGAGATCCACAATGCCCTGTCCATCGGCCAGGACTCTGAAGGTGGCTACACTGTGCCGGATGAGTTTGAGCGCCGCCTGGTGCAGGCCCTTGAGGAGAACAACATCTTCCGCGGGCTTGCCACGGTGATCCGCACCAGCTCCGGCACCCGCAAGATCCCCATCGCCCAGGATGACGGGGAAGCCACCTGGATCGATGAGGGCGAGGAGATCCCGGAGAGCGACACCAGCTTCGCCCAGACCATGCTGTCCGCCTACAAGCTGGGTACGATGATCAAGATCTCCAACGAGCTTCTGAACGATTCCGCTTTTGACCTGGCCACCTATATCGCCCAGCGTTTCGGTGTGCGCATGGGCAACGCGGAGGAAAAGGCGTTTATCACCGGAGACGGCGTGGGCAAGCCTACGGGCCTGTTGGATGAAGCCGGCGCCCAGGTGGGCGTGACGGCCGCAGCCGAGGATGCGGTCACCTTTGATGAGATCTTCCAGCTCTATTACAGCTTAAAGTCCCCCTACCGCCGCAAGGCGCAGTTTTTGTGCAATGAGGCGCTGGTGCTGCAGCTGATGACCATCAAGGACAACAACGGCAACTATATCTGGAAGCCGGGCCTGGATATCGGCAAGCCGGACACCCTGTTGAACCGCCCGCTGAAAACATCCGCCTTCATGCCGGCCGCGGCGGCAGGGAACAAAGCCATGGTGTTTGGCGATTACAGCTACTACTGGATCGCCGACCGTACCAACCGCACGTTCCGTCGGCTGAATGAGCTGTATGCCCGCACTGACCAGGTCGGTTTCCTGACCACCCAGCGAGTGGACGGCAAGCTGATCCTCCCCGAAGCGGTGAAGTGCCTGCAGATGAAGGCAGGGGCCTGATGGGAAGGAGGTGCCGGCCATGGCGTTGATTTCACTTCAAGAAGCAAAGACCTATCTTCGTGTGGATAGTGATGATGAGGATGCCCTGGTCGGCGTCCTCTTATCTTCTGCTGAGCAGCTTTGTGTGGAGGTGGCAAGGCTGACCCAGGAGCAGTGGAAAGCCATTGATGCCCTCGCCTGTGATGCGGAGGGGAACATCCTCCCGATGGATACGGACCCGTATACCGAAGAAGAGCTGGAGCGGATCCGCAGCGTCATGCGTGTGGCCATCCTGTATGCCCTTGGGTATCTATACGAACACCGGGAGGAGGCGGACCACCGAAGTCTTACACTGACGCTTCGGAGTCTCCTCTTTTCTATTCGGGAAGGGGTGGTGTGATGAAGATCTCTCTTTTAAGTGAAACGGTTGTTTTTCAAAAAAATAATGTGATATCGGACAAAATTGGAAATCACAGGAATGCATGGGAGGATTATTATACGTGCCACGCTACAGTCAGCGGTGAAAACGGACAGGAAAAGGCAACAGCCGGATTGACGGTTGTGGATTCGGACATTTCTTTTACCATTCGTTTTTGCAAACAGGCGGCGAAGGTAACAGCGGACGGTTTTCGAATCCTGTTTGGCGGAGAGATTTACAATATCGTGGCTGTGGATCATATGAACTATAGCAGGGAAGCACTGAAGTTCCGGTGCAAGAGAATGAGAAGATGACTATGGGACGGACGGTACAGATCAGAGATCTGGCAGATGCCATTATGGATACGCTGGAAGAATACTCTGAACTTGCTACGAAGGATTTGAAACAGGCGG